>Ga0187847_10000318_pt1 | contig 56400 bp, 47 predicted proteins | sample June2016WEW_4_10_FD_132458 | JGI IMG/M metagenome (GOLD analysis project Ga0187847, IMG submission 132458) | Peatland microbial communities from SPRUCE experiment site at the Marcell Experimental Forest, Minnesota, USA - June2016WEW_4_10 | ecosystem: Environmental > Terrestrial > Soil >...
CGTGGTTGGCGACCTGCTGAAGAAGACCTTTGCTGCTGCCGAATCTCTCGGCGTGCGCCGCATCCTTGTGACCGGCGGTGTGGCCGCCAACCGCGAGCTCCGCGCACGCTTTACCGCAGAGGCCGCCAGCCGCAACGTCAGCGTTTCATTCCCAACGCTTGCCCTGTCCACGGACAACGCTGCCATGATTGCTGCGGCGGCGTGGCCGCGCTTCCTGGCGAGGGAGTTTGCCCCAGCGAGTCTCTCCGCAGATCCGTCGCTGGCGCTTGGCCGTTAGGGGGCGCAACCTCAAACCATCGCCGAACTGGCGTCACTGTTTTTTTGTACTCCGCAAGGAGATCTGATTTTCCCATCCCATTTCCGCAACGATGGCATACTATCTAGACACCAAATCCATTGCGTGAGGAGAAAAGGCCGATGCGTCCAATTGGCAATGCTCTGGGAATCGGACTGACCCTGCTTGGCATCTTGTGGCTTTTGCAGGAATATAACTTCATTCCCGGCGAGTTCCTGCCTGACCTGCTTTCCTGGCCGCACCGCGGCGCCATCGCAATGGCCGCTGGAATTGTGCTTCTGGCTCTCATCTACCTCAATCCGGAGAGGCGTGTGTGACTCCCCAGCCGCTCAGCCGGAATCAGATCCGTCTCCCGATGTGATGGCTACACTCTCCCTCGCTCCCTGGCTTGCTACAATCGAAGGGGCCGCACGCCCGCCGATTTCAACTGCTTTCCAGGCAAGAATTTAGACCAGAACGAATGCCCCTCCGCCTCTACAACACCTTGTCCGGAACCATTGACGAGCTCGTCCCGATGGACGGGAAGTCGCTGCGCATGTATGCCTGCGGCCCCACCGTTTACGACTTCGGCCACATCGGCAACTTCCGCACGTTCCTGCAAATCGATATTCTGCGCCGCACGCTGAAGTTGCTGGGGACTGAAGTTCGACACGTCATGAACATCACCGACGTGGATGACAGGATCATTCGCAACGCAGCAGCCGCGGGCATCCCCATCGCCGATTACACCGCTCCTTTCGAAGAAGCATTTTTGGAGGACCTGGTGGCTCTTCGGGTGGAGAGGCCGGAGATCCTGGCCCGCGCCACGCACCACATTCCGCGTATGGTGGGGCTGATTCAGAAGCTCGCAGCCGCCGGCGCCGCATACCAAACCGAAGATGGAAGTTGGTATTTTCGGCTGGCCGCCTTCCCCGGCTACGGCAAGCTAAGCAAGAAGGATTTGAGCGGCATTGAAGACGGGGCGCGCGTGGATTTGGACGAATATGAGAAGGATTCCGCCCGCGACTTCGCCCTGTGGAAAGCGGCCAAGCCAGGTGAAACATCATGGGAGACGGAGATTGGGCGCGGCCGGCCCGGCTGGCACATTGAGTGCTCCGCTATGGCCATGGAATTCCTGGGCGAAAGCTTCGATCTGCATGCCGGCGGCGAAGACCTGATGTTCCCGCACCATGAAAACGAGATCGCCCAAAGCGAAACTGCAACCCAGAAGCCTTTTGCCCGCCACTGGATGCACGTCCGCTTTCTGCTGGTGGACGGCAAGAAAATGTCAAAGAGCGAGGGCAACTTCTTTACTCTTCGCGATCTGCTGCTGAAAGGCTATAAAGCCTCCGCTATTCGCCTCGCCCTGGTCTCGGTTCCTTACGGTCATCAGCTCAACTTCACCTACGACGGCCTCATTGAAGCAACCAACGCGATTGAGCGCCTGCGCACTTTCAACCAGCGGCTGACGAGCGTCAGTTTTGCCGCAGGCTCGAACCCGGCGCTGCAGGCCGCGGCGGATAAGGCGAAGTCCGACTACATTGAAGCGCTTTCAAACGATCTGAACACCGCCGATTCCCGAGCGCCCATCTTCGACCTCGTGCGCGCAGCCAATACGGCTATTGACCAGGGCCGCCTGTTCACTTCGGATCGTGACGCGATTCTTTCAGTTCTGGCCGCCTTCGACGCTGTTTTCGACGTGATGCAGGACCGCGACGCGGAGCCTACCCGCCGCGCCGTTGAATGGGCTGAAAAAGCAGGCCGTCTGGCCGATGTGGCTCCCGAATTGCTGGCCCGCAAATCGCTTAGCGATGAGGCCATTGATGCGCTGGTAGCCGAACGCACGCAGGCCAAGAAGCAGCGCAACTTTGCCCGCGCCGACCAGATCCGCAACGAATTGGCGGAGAAGGGCATCGTGATTGAAGATTCGAAAGACGGCGTCCGCTGGAAGCGCAAGTAGGCTGTAATTACGTAAACTGACCGAGATGGCGCGGTCGGTGTCGGACGGAGGATTTCCCCATGGAAGCCAATGAAGCGCAGGAATTGAAAGAACAAGCCGAGCACGTCGAAAAGGATAAGTCAATGCGTCCGGTCGCCTTTAGCATGAGTGTGCTAGCCGTGATGGTGGCCGTGACCACCGTCATGGGGCATCGCACGCACACTGAAGCGGTCCTCGATCAGAACAAGGCCACCGACCAGTGGAACTTTTATCAGGCAAAGAAGATCCGTGCCAACGACACGCAGCTCGCCTCCGATTTGCTCAGCGTTGTGACTGTCGCGGACAAGGATGTGCAGAAGAAGATTGAGAAATCCTATGCCGACCACCAGGCCAAGTGGGCCGATGACCTGAAGGATGAGCAGGAGAAGGCCGAAGCGCTGGAAGTGAAGGTTGAGCAGGCTGAGGCGCGCGCCGACCGCTTCGACCTGGGCGAAGCGCTGCTGGAGATTGGACTTGTCATCACGTCAGTGACCCTGCTGACGCGTACCCGACTCTACTGGTATGTCGGGCTTGCATTCGCCGCCGGCGGTATCGCTTCCGCGCTTTCCGTGTTGCTGCTCCGTTAGGGCTTGATGAGTGCCCCCTGTGCTAGACTTGCGCGCATTATGAAGGTTCGCTCTTTTCCCGTGATCCTTATCATCGGCACCGCGTCGCTTCTGGCACAGGCGCCCACGCCGCTCGTTCATTCCAGCGACCTGGGTTTCACCTACGCGATTCCCTCTGACTGGCAGGTAGTGGACGCTTCGGCAACCCTGCCCACTGTGCAGCAGCAGGTGACACAGAACGCCGCCAGCGATGACACAAAGAAGGGTATTGAATGCGTCAAGGTGGCTCTCACCGCTCGGCATGGCGACCCCGTATCCGTGATCGTGGTGATGGCGCTGCCCTTCGCCTGCTTCCAGCAGGAGATGACCGACAAGGACCTGCCTGGCTTTGCCTCCGGCGCCTCGGAAGGTCTGAAACAGATACTCGACATCACGGACGCTGTCACTGCTTCATACGCGCTGGGCTCCCACAATGTATGGATAGAACGCGCCAAAGGCGCCGCGAAAGCAAAACCGGAACTGCACTTTTCCGTCGAAACAGCATGCACGCTCCTGAAAAAGGCAGCGGTCTGCTGGATGACCACCGCCGCGGACGATGCAGCCATGCAAACGTTTGAGCATGGCGCAGTTACCCTGGATCAAGAAGCGCCGACTGCGCTGGTGCCGGCAACGGCCTTCGATAAGAAGGCCCCTTAAAGTCGATCTGAAACAAGTCAGCAAGCCTGCTCCGTCGACGATTGAGTGGAGCGCGCGTCACACTCCGTGCTATGCTCAGGGCAGGTGAGACTCCATGCAAACGCGTGCCGCCAAAGAAGCCATTCTCGCGCCAACCAGGCGCTGGTCGCGGTCTCGCGCGCGCAGCATTTGCCCCCGGAAACACCTGCGTGTGCTTCCCATGCGCACTCGACCTAGTCTCTTCGCAAGCGACTAGCACCTGTTCGCCGATCGGAAACAGTTGTGCTTCGCGGCCTGCACTTGCTCACTTTTGCCGTTAGTGCAGATTGAACGATCCCTCCTTCAGGGTCGACGGTCGCGGTCCACCCGCATCCATGCAGCGTTCCAGAACCGAATCTGCCGAGGAGATTGAAGATGACTCATCAAGAGCTATACGTGCAATACGGACCCAAACTTGTATGTCCCTTGCCTGGACCCAAGGCGCAGGCCGCCGTTGCTGCCGATACCCGCCTTATCTCGCCAAGCTACACGCGCTCGTATCCGCTGGTGGCCCGCCGTGGCCGCGGCATCCGCGTGGAAGACGTGGATGGCAACGAGTTTCTCGACTTTGCCGCGGGCATTGCCGTGGTGTCCACCGGCCACTGCCATCCTGAAGTCGTCGCAGCCATCCAGAAGCAGGCCGCCGAACTGATTCACATCTCAGGGACGGACTTTTATCATGAGCCTTTGACCGACCTGGCGGACCGGCTCTCGGCCGTTGCGCCCATGCCCGGGCCACATAAATTCTTCTATGGCAACTCCGGCGCCGAAGCCATTGAGTGCGCTCTGAAGCTGGCGCGCTATCATACTGGCCGGCAGCAGGTGATCTCTTTCCTGGGAGCATTCCACGGCCGCACTATGGGCGCTCTCTCGCTGACCGGCTCAAAGCCGCAGCAGAAGCGGCGCTTCTCGCCACTGATTCCCGGCGTGACCCATGTCCCGTTTCCCTATACCTATCGTGGCTGCTTCGGCGACGCGGAGGCGCAGGAAGCCTTCAACCTGGGCTGCGCGCGCTTCATCGAGGAGAGGCTGTTCAAGACCATCCTCGCGCCCGAGGAAGTAGCCGCAATCTTTATCGAGCCGATTCAGGGCGAGGGCGGTTATGTTGAGGCGCCGGCCAACTTCATGCGCGAACTGCGTGCCATTTGCAATCGGCACGGCATCCTGCTGGTGGTCGACGAAGTGCAGTCCGGTGCCGGCCGCACGGGCAAGTGGTGGGCCATCGAGCACTCCGGCGTGGAACCGGACATGGTGTGCATGGCCAAGGGAATCGCTTCAGGCATGCCGCTCGGCATCTGCATGACGAAGGCGGAGATCATGGACTGGGTACCTGGCTCGCATGCTTCCACCTTTGGCGGCAATCCACTGTGCCTGGCTGCGGCGCAGGCCACGATGGACGTGCTGGAGCGGGAAGGCATTGGCAACGCCGCACGCGTGGGCGATTTGATGCTGAAGCGGCTGAGGACCTGGACGCACACGCATCCGCTGGTGGGCGAAGTGCGCGGACGCGGGCTGATGATCGGCATCGAGCTGGTGAAGGACAAGGCTACTCGCGAGCCGGCCGCTGAACTGCGCAACCGTGTTGAGGTGCTGGCGTTTGAAAAGGGCCTGATGATGCTGGGATGCGGGGAGACATCGCTGCGGCTTTGCCCGCCGCTGATTGTGAACGAGCATGAGGCGACAATCGCGCTGGACATTCTGGAGGAAGCACTGACGCAGGTTGAAAAAGAGCATGAATACGCCAACGCGCCCGAGGCTGTTACGGCCTGAAGCGCAACGGCAGAAAACAGCGGCCGACGGATCGGGATTGATTCAAACTCAATCCGCCGGCTGCTTCCAATTCCGTTTCATTTCGATCAACCCCGCGATGGCTTGGTCTGGTCAATCAATCTTCTCGTCCAGACGCATGTTGGCAATCTCCGACGTCCGATGAGCAGCCCGTTCGAGGTTATGTGCCATCTCGCGGGTGGCAAGGTGTTGTTCTTCCGCGGCCGCTGCCATCTGATGCGATAGCCCGGATAGGTTGTCAGTTTGAGTCGCGATGGACTCAATTGCTGCATTCGCAGCAGCGACATCTCCGCCGATTTCTTTCACCTTGGTCTGAATCTCGGCCGTAGCCGAGGCCGTTTGCTCCGCCAGCTTTCTCACCTCGCTCGCAACCACGGCAAAGCCTCTGCCGTGCATTCCCGCCCGCGCCGCCTCAATGTTTGCGTTCAGCGCCAATACGCTGGTCTGCGTGGCGATGGACGCAATCAACCCCGCCACCTTGGCCACTCCCGCGCTTGAGGCCCGCAGGCTCTCGATGAAAGTCTTGCTTTCCGCGGTTGCCACGCGCGACTTCTCCGCCGCCTGGGCCACTTCAACGGCGTTCTTCGCAATCTCCGCAATGCTGGACTCGATCTCATGGGTTGCGGTGGCTACCATCTGCAGATTGCTATTGAGATGTTCAATGTCGTTGCGCTGCACTTCCTGCGCTTTCCGGATTGCGTCAAGCTTTTGTTGCGTGCTGACTCCCCACACGACCACCGCGCCGGCAAATCCGCCGCGTGCATCGATCATCGGCTCAACCTCGAGGTCGAGCTTCACCGGACCCAGCGGGATGGTGGCCTTGTGGGGCAGATGATGCGCACCGTTATGCTGACCCGCACCCAGAATCCGGTCCACATTGGGCGGAGATTTGTGGAACACATGAATCGACTTGCCTACGAGTTGGTCCACGGGAAGCGGCAGGTACTGCTGCAACGAGAGCAGCGTCTTGCGCGAAGACCGGTTGAGGTAGCGCAGGATTAGTTCCCGATCGCAGAACATGGCATTGCAGGGAAGGGCGTCCATGGCAAACTCAAAGCTGCGATCGTTGGCCATCTCGGACCCAATGGTGGGTGGCGGCTCAACGCCGATGGATGCCTGCGATGAATGCGTATTGCGGTGCGAAAACAAACCTTCTAAGACACCCTTGGACATAACTGGCCTTTCTTGCAATCTCCGGTCTCCAGTTTTATCCAACGCAGACTGCATTGGGGGAAGAAATGTTGTGAATTTACCTTCGTGCACGCGGGTTTCCCGAATCTGAAATGCCAGTTCCAAATTGGCGCAACGGCCTGATTTGTAGAGCCGAAAGGACTCGCGGGAAATCGCCCGATCTCCAGACGCGTTCGCTTCGATTTGCGCCTTTCGCTCAACAAGCCGACAATGGACTCTCATGAAATGGCTGGATCAGATGCGTGTTGGCGTGGAGGAGCGTTCTCTCGCTGGCCTGGCATGGGTCGCGCATCGACGGGGGCGCGAGGCAAGCCTGCCAATCCACCTGGTGACGGGCATTGAGGGAGAAGACGCGGCCTTCTTTCATTTGCGCCGCAAGGGTTATGTTGTAGTGGCGCGGCGTTGGTCGTCTGGCAATGTAGCCGGCGATGTGGACCTGATTGCATGGGACGGCCCGATGCTTTGCTTCATCGAAGTTAAGACGCGCACGGCGCACGACCTGACGCCCGCCGAAGTCGCCGTCGACTCGCACAAGCGGAACACACTGCGCAGACTGGCCCGGCAGTATGTCCGCCAGTTACCGCAGGAGACGGCTCCGCAATGTCGCTTCGACGTGATCAGCGTGTATCTCGTGCCGGGAAAAGAGAAAGAGTTCCAGCACTTCGAAGGGTCTTTTGGCTGGAGCGAACGGCGGGATTACGAGGAGCGGTAAGCGACGAAGGAGGTGCGCTCAGTCCTTCGCGTCTTGAAACTCTTCGTGCCAAGCCATCTGGATTGCCTCGAGCTTCGGCTCGTTTGACTTGGTTGGATCGTCTGCGAAGCCGGGAAGTTCCGTGACGTAGCGATGAAGATCGGTGAAACGCACCGTCAACGGATCGAGGTCGGGATACTTTTCCTGAAGCTGAATACCGATTTCTTCGGCATCGGTCCACATGATTTCGCGCGGCATTTGTTCCTCACTTACTCTCGAGCATGGTGATCAGTTCCTGCTCGCCGTCTAAAAGATAAAACGCGATGAAGGTCATGGCTTCGGTATCCGACGCGTTGCCAAATTCAGCGATCACTGCTTCCGCTGGTTCGTAAAATGCCGATCCAGCAGGCAAGGTTTGTGCCTTCTCGCCTTCTATCTGATAGATCGCCGTTCCTTCCGCGATATAGCCTACCACTGCGCATGGATGCAGATGCCTGCCAGCGGACTGGCCTGGTCCTAAGCATATTTCGCGCACATCGACGGTTGAAACATTGCGGCCGCCCAGGACAGCCTTGAGAAGTCCCTTGCGTTGGATGGTCTGCTGGCTCATGCGTCTCCAAGTCAAACAACGCGGGTTTACTTGCCTTCGGCCAGGGTCAACGGCTTGCCTTCTGAAACATAGTTGCGGTTCCACTTGGGAATCTCAACTTCGTATATGCCAGGTTTGGTAATCACGGCCTGGCAGCCGAGGCGGGAATTCAATTGCTGGTCGGCGGCCATATCCATGCGATCAATCTCGTCGTCGTCGGCCTCGCTGATGCCGGTCTGGTCTTTGATCCACAGGTGGCACGTGGTGCAGGCACAGACACCGCCGCAGGCGTGATCGAGGAAAATGCCGAAGTTCTCCGCCACGTCGAGGAAGGACATCGGCTTGCCATGATGATCGTAGGGCAGTGTGCCGAATTCAAATTCTACCGTCCGGCCTTCCGGTTGGAACGTGACCCGCACCAGCTTGTCGGCGGGGATGTTTTTTGTGTTTGCTTCGGTCATAGATTTCGTCCTTTTCGCATTTGCTTGCGTGGTTCCACGTTGGTTTTGCGCTGCAACCTGAGGTTCATTACAGTTCGTTCCACAAGATCGATTTCGGCAGTTCTTTCGAAGTGAAGAAATCTTTTGCGGCTGACATTGCGGCTGACACCGGGATAACCTGCCGATTCCAGATTTCTTGTTCCTGCTCCAGGGTCTCAAATCGGAAGGTTGTGAATCCATCCGCGTCCAGACCTTCGATGCTTCCCACAGATACAAAGCCCGGATGTCCCTCGAATGGGAAGTAATGAATGCACGAAAGAACGCCTCTTACCAGCAAGGAAATGGCGGGGTTCAGTTCCTCGTCGTGCATGATCCAAAATGCATTGACGTCCGGCCCGTATCTCGTATGAAGCGCAGATTCAAACTCTGAAATGTTATTTGCCTCGTGTTTGCCCTTGAGGTCCCAGATTGTCATGCTCATCTTGCACTCGCTTGTCGATGCCGGATTCCGGACAACGCGGCATTTTGGTAGTGGGAGCACTTTCGCCGCAAACACTGCGCTATTTGAACTCCGCGGGAGCCATGGGATGGGGCGCGGTCAACTCATCGCCCAGTTCTTCTCCGGCTGCTTCCATCGTTTTGCCGCGCATCGCTGTGCTGACTGCGGCATCCATCTGTAGATCCGCATAGCGCCGAGTGGCGTGATCCAAAGCAAGCGTCGCCTGGCGGATCGCGGCCAGGTCGTCGCCCAAATTGACACTCGCCAAATGGTCGCGAGCCGCGCCGATTGCCGCGTGCTCCTCGCCAGTCAACTGCATCCATGCCGGCGTTCCCGGAGCCCGATCAACCAGCGAGAGAATCTTCTCCGCCTCGAGGCGCGCTTCGATCAACAGCCGTTTGGCGAAATCTTCTTCGGCGTGATCGAAGGAGTCGAGGATCATGCTCTCGACCTGTTCGTCGGTCAAACCATAGGTCGGCTTCACTTCGATTCTTGCCGCCTGGCCGCTGCGCTGCTCGCGGGCCGTCACCTGCAGAATCCCGTCGGCATCGATAAGGAATTTGACCTCGATGCGCGGCAGTCCGGCGCTCATGGGGGGAATGCCTTTGAGATCGAACCGTGCAAGGGACCGGCAATCGGCGGCTAACTCGCGCTCACCCTGAACGACATGAATCGCTACATTTGTCTGGCCGTCTACGCCGGTGGTGAAATGCTCGGTGGCCGAAGCGGGGATAGTAGAGTTGCGCTGAATGATCCTGGCCACGGTGCCGCCGAGAGCTTCGATGCCGAGCGAAAGCGGTGTCACGTCGAGCAGCAGCATCTCTTCGGTAGTCTTGGAAGCGCCCGCCAGAATGTCGGCCTGCACCGCCGCGCCCAGCGCGACCACTTCGTCGGGATTCAATTCAATGTGCGGCTTCTTGCCGCGCGCTGCCAGATGGAAGAGATCGTCGACAAGCTGACGGACTGCGGGAATGCGCGTGGAGCCGCCAACCAGCACAACTTCATCAATCTGTTCAGGCGTAATGCCCGCGTCAGTGAGCGCCTGCTTGCATGGGCCAGCCGTGCGTTCCAACACCGGCTCAATCAGCACCTCGAAGACCGCGCGCGGAATCTCGCGCTGATAGCGGTCTCCGTTTGGCAATTCGATATCGAAGCTGGCCGTCTGTTCCGCAGACAACTTGATCTTGGCTTCAATAGCGGCCTTGCGCAAAGCCTGCACCGCACTCGGATGTCCGCGCAGATCCACGCCGTGCTCGGCATGGATCTCGTCAAGAGCAATGGCGGTCAGCAGATTGTCGATATCATCGCCGCCGAGATGTGTATCGCCATTGGTCGACTGCACTTCAAAGATACCGTCGCGCAGTTTAAGGATGGAAATGTCAAAGGTGCCGCCGCCGAGATCATAGACAGCGATGGTGCCTTCCTTGGCGCGATCGAGGCCGTAGGCCAGCGCGGCCGCAGTGGGCTCATTGACCAGGCGCAATACTTCAAGACCAGCCATGCGGCCTGCATCTTTGGTGGCCTGGCGCTGCGCATCGTTGAAGTACGCCGGCACAGTGATGACGGCCTGCGTAACAGGCGAGCCGAAGAAGCGCTCGGCATTCCGTTTGAGTTGGCGCAGGATGTAGGCCGATATCTCCGGCGGAGTAAAGCGCAATTCACCAAGAGTGATGCGCGGAACTTCTCCGGCTTCCATGTCGTCCGCAAGCCGGAAGGGAAACAGCTTCAGCTCGTCCTGAATCTCTTCAAGCCCGCGACCCATGAGGCGCTTTACGGAATAGATGACGCGGTCCGGAGTTTCAATCAGCGCTTTGCGCGCGGTGTTTCCGACGGTGACCGTAGGCCGTCCGCCACCTGCGGGCACGGGGTCGAGTGCGACCACCGACGGAACCAGGTTGGAGCCGTCGACGCCGGGAATGACCACCGGCGCTTCACCCTCCATATAGGCCACCAGCGAATTGGTTGTGCCGAGATCGATGCCAACAACGCGGCCTGTCGAGTTAGATTCCGCCATGCTCTTCGTTTAAGCTCCCAGAGTTTCGGTCACATCGCGGACCAGGTTGCTGAGATAGCGCCGCCGATCGAGCAGTGCCACCATGGTGGTTTGTGCAGCCAGCCGCACGGCTGCATCGCCCTCGTCCCATACCTGCCATTGAATGCGCATGTCATCATCCACATCCGCAAGCAGGCCTTCAAATTTCTTCTTAGCCTGTTGCAGATCCGAAGTGAGTTGCGGATCCTCTTCGCCCATTTTGCGGGCCATGCGCATCTCTTCAAGCTGCATGTTCAGTTCGAAGACTTCTTCCAGCAGATCGGCGGGCACCCGCGATGGATCCTTCTGACCCTTGCGGGCATTGCCTGGTTCCTTGCCCGCATGCTCTTCACCAATTTCCGCGCCTTCCAGCTTGAGCAAGTATTCCGTGCGATGGATGGGGTCTTTCAGCGTGCGATAGGCATCGTTCAGCAGAGCCGTATCTGCCAGGCTCCACTCACGCTCATTCTCGCCGGCGCGGGCAAAGCGATCCGGATGCACCTTGCGGCTCAGCCGGTGGAATTCAGTCTCCAGCGCCGGCAGGTCAAGATTGAGACGTGGCTCAAGGCCGAATACGGAAAAGAAGTCGCTGCCGGGCGGGGGTTGAATCTTGCTGCAATGGGGACAAAAGAGCGTGACATCGTTGTGGGCCACAGAACAGGACCAACAGGCAATAGGAACCGCGGAATCCAGGACTTTCAGCATAAGGATTTGATCCGGACCAAGTCAGGAGAACAAGGCTAGGAGAACGATGAACCGCAGCCGCAGGAATGCGTGGAGTTCGGATTGATGAAGTTGAAGCCCTGTCGCATCAGCGTCTCTTCGTAGTCCAGCGTCATGCCGTGCAGATAGAGAAACGACTTGGGATCGACGAACACGCGCACGCCGTCAAACTCGTAAATACGGTCGCGCTCTCGGGGTTGAGTGTCGAACTTGATGGAATAGGAAAGACCCGAGCAGCCGCCGCCCATCACGCCGAGCCGCAGTCCGCCTTCTTCCGGCGACACGCCTTCCTTGGCCATGGCCGCGCGAATGCGCTTGACGGCGCGTTCGGTCACCTGCAACCCGCCTACGCTCTGGCCTTCTTTGCCCGCGGCCAACTTGGGCGCAACCGGCTGCGGCTGGGCCGCAAAGGCTCCCTGCGCGGGCTTCGATTCGATACTCACCATGTTGTTCGACATACTTGCCTTTTCACTTGCATTTTCCCCTTCGAGCCCGGGGCCGCAGCGATGGACCGCCGCAAGCCCCGCTAAGGAAAGGGGAAGCCTCTTAGTGCGCTACAGCCGCAGCATCCGCGGTCTCTGCAACGCCGTTCTTTTTCTTCCAGTCGCCGATGGCCGCGCGAATCGCGTCCTCAGCAAGCACGGAACAGTGAATCTTCACCGGAGGAAGCGAAAGCTCCTTCACAATGTCAGTGTTCTTGATCTCAAGCGCATCGTTCACGGTCTTGCCCTTGATCCACTCGGTGGCCAGCGAAGAACTGGCAATGGCCGAGCCGCAGCCGAAGGTCTTGAACTTGGCTTCTTCAATCACCTGTGTCTCAGGGTTCACGCGGATCTGCAGACGCATCACGTCGCCGCATTCCGGAGCGCCCACCAGGCCCGTGCCCACTTCGGTTGAGCTCTTGTCGAGTTGGCCCACGTTGCGCGGGTTGTTGTAGTGGTCAATTACCTTGTCGCTGTATGCCATGGTCTGTCTCCTCTGCGGGGAAGCCGCGTGTTGCAGTTCTTAGTTCACAGTTCCGAGTTCACTAAGAACTGTGAACTAAGAACTTGCCGTTAGTGTGCCGCCCATTGAATCTTGGTCAGATCGATGCCTTCCAGCACCATCTCGTAAAGCGGCGAAAGCTGGCGCAGGTGCTTCACAATGTCGATTACCTTGGCGGCCACATAGTCCACTTCCGCCTGGGTATTGAAGCGGCCAAGTCCAAACCGGATGCTGCTGTGCGCTACATCGTCGCCCAGGCCCAGCGCCTTCAATACATAGGATGGCTCAAGCGTGGCCGAGGTGCAGGCCGAACCGCTGGAGACGGCAACATCATTGATGCCCATCAACAGGGATTCACCTTCCACATACACAAAGCTCACGTTCAGGTTGCCGGGCAGGCGATGCTCCCACGATCCGTTGATATGGATGTAGTCGAGTTCCGACTCGAGCTTCGCCTTCAGGCTGTCGCGCAGGCCGCGCAGATACGCCGCTTCCGAGTCCATCTCTTGGTACGCAATCTCACACGCCTTGCCCAGACCGACGATGCCGGGGACGTTGAGTGTCCCTGACCGCATGCCGCGCTCGTGGCCGCCGCCGTCAATCTGCGCGGCAATCTGCACGCGCGGATTGCGCCGGCGAACATAGAGAGCGCCCACGCCCTTGGGTCCGTAAATTTTGTGTCCGGAGATCGAAGCCACGTCGACATTGTCGGCGATCACGTTGAACGGGACCTTGCCCACAGCCTGCACCGCGTCAGTATGGAAGATGACGCCCTTCTCATGACAGAGCTTGCCAATTTCACGAATCGGCTGCAGCACGCCAATCTCGTTGTTGGCCGCCATGATGGAAACCAGGATGGTCTTCTCATCCATAGCGCGCTTCAGGTCATCCAGATCAATCAGCCCGTCTGCCTTCACCGGCAAATAGGTGACGCGATAGCCGTTCTTCTCGAGCCGCTTGCAGGTGTCCAGAATCGCCTTGTGTTCCGTGACCTGGGTGATGATGTGGTTGCCGCGCTCGCGATACATCTCCGCAATGCCCTTGAGGGCCAGGTTGTCGCTCTCTGTGGCGCCGGAGGTAAAGATGATCTCCTTGGCGGTGGCCCCGATCAGCTTGGCAATTTGCTCGCGCGCGATCTCCACGGCCTGCTCGGCTTCCCAGCCAAAGGAATGGTTGCGGCTGGCCGCATTACCAAACTTGCTGGTGAAGTAGGGCAGCATCGCCTCCAGCACCCGGGGATCGATGGGGCTGGTGGCGTGATTATCCATATAAATCGGCAGCGTGACTCCCGCCGGCACTTCCACTTGGCTGGTTACTGTGCTCATCCTGTTCTCCATCCCTTTATCAATGCGCTGCTCCGCATACCGCGGAGGGAAAAATCGTTACAAAACCAAATCGGCTAAATGGTCAGGGAAACTAATCCATGCTCCGGGTGTTTCCGGGGCACGGGCTGTTCGTGCTCAGTCAGATCCTGAATACTAATGCTCTTGAGCACGCCGGCAATGGTGTCGTTCACCCGCGCCAGTGGCTCCTTGATGGTGCAACTCGGTGTCAGCTCACAGTTCTTAGCGCCCTTGGTGCACGAGGTGATGAAAAACGGCCCGTCGATGGCGAGAATCACTTCATAGGCCGAAATCTGGCGGGCGTCCCTGGCCAGCGCGTAGCCCCCATTCATGCCTGCATGGGAACGCAGCAAGCCCTGCTTGGTAAGCAGTTGCAGAATCTTGGCCAGCAACTGAGCGGGAATCCCGTAGGCGTCGGCCACATCCTTGGCGCTGAGCGCAGGAGTTTCCGGGTGCTCGGCGAGAAACTTGAGCGCCATCAACCCGTAATCGGCCTTCTTGGTCAGCTTGAGCATTGAATATCCGACTTCTTCGGTCCGTATTTAGTATACGACCAATTCTGTCGGGATTTCAAGTCTGGATCGGGATCGTTTCGGCTAAGGCAAAAAAATCTGCGTCAACGCCTAAAGATTCAACAAATATCCGTTTTCAATTATGGAAAAGACCGCTACAATCTGGCGGAAAGAGTAGTTTGTCCAACCCGATTCCGAAGCGATGGCCACCATCTGCAAACACCCCAGGGTACGAATCGTTTCCCGGCACGAAGACACCGAATATGTCGAGTGCCTGGAGTGTGGCGAGGTCTTTGACTCCGACGAGTTCCGCGACATGGAGATTGAAGAGACCGCCGAACCAGAGGAAGCCCAGAACGAACTGTAGACTCGCTCCCAAGCCGCCCGGCTCAACCAGCATCCGTAGGGCCATGTCCATTGCCCGTGTGGGTTCCCGCACGCCGCGCCGCGATCCATGCGTAGTGAAATCCGGACGCGACAGTCAGCACCATCGTGGCGTCAAGCATGATGGTGCGCAGCTCCGTTATCCACGAAGCGGCGCTCAGCTGGTGCAGCAGCACGACGGCCACCGCGGCCACCTGGACCGCTGTATTGGCTTTTCCCAGGAGACTCGGGATGAATTCCCGCCGCCCGACTGCGGCGTAAAGAAGCGCCGCCACTGCCAGGATCCCGACATCTCTGCCGAAGACCAGCACCGTGACGGTGGCTGGAATGAGTCCCATGTGGGTTAGCACCACGAATAGGGTGCTGAGAAGCAACTTGTCGGCCACCGGATCAAGATATTGGCCCAGGTCGGTGCGTTGCTTGAGCACGCGCGCCAACGTGCCATCCAGGGCATCCGTCAACCCAGCCGCCACAAAAAGGGCAAAGCCCAACTTGTATTGGCTCTCAAGGATGGCCGCGACAAGAAACGGAGCCAGGCAAATCCGCAACAGCGTGAGCATGTTCGGCGCACTGCGGAACGGGTTCAGTCGGGATTTTGATTCTTCGGCCATGGCAGCTTCTTGTCGCCTGCGGACGTGACACCCCGCGCGATCAGGGAACAATTTCTGCAATCCGGTGAGACCGGGCGAAACACTACGCCGCAGAAAACGGTCTTTCGTCAGTCAACGATGGTACAACATGCAGCGAGACCGTAACACGCAGCGCGACGCCGACGCCCCGATCTTTCCCTTACGTCTTTATCCTGATAAACTACGAGACGTTGGTTTGCAGGCGCGTAGCTCAGTTGGTTAGAGCGCTTCCTTGACACGGAAGAGGTCGCTGGTTCGAGTCCAGTCGTGCCTACCATAAATCACTTAAAACAAATGGCTTAAAGTAGTGATCTCTTCTTTGAGCCCCCTTCCGAGAGTGCTGAAAGGTGCTGAGATGAAGCGACCTCAGTAAGACCTCGAAATGCCAGGTCGTGAAGGAATAAGAGTATTTTTCTTCTGCCTGAAATGGGTATTGATATGGAGAGTGCTCTATGACACTTGATCGTTCTCTTTTACGCGCCGGGCCTCTGCATCTCAAGGCGCGACGGCCAACCGAATGTCCCCGTCCTACACCCATATTTCAGGATCCCGAATCGAGTTAGGATTTTTGTCAGAGGTGCCATCGAGCTACCCGGGGGGCTCAATCCAGTCTTGATACTTTGTGCTACTTCAACAGGTAGGAAAGGGACAAGCAACCCACTATCCGTAAACACGGGGAAAGTGGATGATTGACCAAAATCGACGGTAAAGATTGCCCGCAAGGGATCCCTAAAGGGAGAGAAAGTGCCTGCCCTAGAAGAGGCGTTCGAGTTCCTATGTGGTTTCCGGGAAGCAATCGTTCGGAGCCTGTCGCGAAACGCGCATTGGCATGTTGGCACCAGCTATGCCAAGGACCACTGTTCAGAAAGCCAACTTTTCATCCAGGTGGTTCAAGCGCTGTCGTCGGTGAGCTCATTGGCGATTATGTACTCTTCGCCCCATCTGGGATGAGCGTGAGGAGCATCGTACGCCTAGTTTTTCGCCGGCTCAAGAGACGTCTCATGAACGGCAGTCCTTAAATCACAAGCGCCGTCACATCCGTAAATTGTGAATCCACCACACTCAGACTTCCGAAGCTGCGAAACCGCTTTACGTTCCGCAGTGAGAATGCGCCAGTTCCCGCGACAACGCGGAGTCGAAAACAGTCGAGTCCGTCAACATCATCTGCCCAAATAGCCGCGCGCGCGTCCGGCTTCGTGGTAGATATCTCAACGTTCGTGAACTCAATGTTCCGCGAATGGCGCAAGAAGAATCCGGTAGCCGGCAGCGTTCCGAACATGTCGGCTTCGGGATAGCCAAGCTCGTTCTCCGCCGGCTGCATCGTCGCCCATTCCGCTGAACCACCGCCCAGCTGATTGAGATGCACATCGCTGATTTTTACATCTTCGACGAAAGATTCTGGAATTCCACTGATGATCGACGGATACTCAGCAACAGCGCTCGAACTTGTCACGTTGGAAATCAGAATGCGGCGCATCGTACTCGGTTGGACACCTGTCGGTCCTCTCAACCTTTTGCCCACCCGAAGGAAGATTGGCGAATGCACAACCCCGCGCATGGAAAGATTGGTGATGGCGATGTCTTCAATTGTTGCGCCGTCTACGGTCTCGAGCGCCAGTCCGCGGCAACGGTCGAAGATACAGTTTGAAATTGTGATGTAGCGAAAGCCGCCGTTCGATTCGGTGCCGCACTTGATGCGGCCCACTGCTTTGCGCCGCTGCGAGTAGGTCGCTTCTTTGAATGTGCCGTTCAACATGCTGCCGTACTCGTAGGCGCCCGTCACATAGCAGTTGGATATTGTGATGTTCTCAGTTGAGCGCGGGTAGCCGAGCGCAAATGAGCTCTTAGGACAAATCGCATCGTCCCAAGGCGAATTGACAGCACAGTTTGAAACGCGCACATTCCGGCAGCAATCGATATCGATGCCATCCCGATTGGTGTCTATAGTCAGCCCATCAAGAATCACGTTGTCCACTCCGGTCAGGAGAATGGCAAAATGACCGCCCATGAGAATCGAGATTTCTCGAATCGTGACATTACGGCAATTCTTGAGGGCGATGGCTTTGTTGCCAACTCCTGGGCTTTCAACGCGTGGCAGTTCATCGGCCTCGCCGCGGCTGAGCCCTTTTCCCCAAATCAATCCCGATCCGGTGATGGAAACGTCTTCAAGTCCTTCGCCGAAGATAAGGCTGTTGGCCCAGTGGTTGTGTCCGAAATCCTGATAAGCTTCCCACGGCTGCGGCGATCCGGCAGGGTCGTAGCCGCCCGTCGTCGTGCCTTCGTCTGGAACGCTCGCGGCCAATATTGTCGCTCCATGTTCAAGATAGAGACCGATGTGGCTCTTCAGCCGAATTGTGTAACAGGCGTAAGTGCCCGCGGGAAAATACACTGTACCGCCGCCCTTGCCGGCAGCCTCATCAATTGCGCGATTGATCGCGGGAGTGTCGAGAGTGGCGCCGTCTCCTGTTGCGCCGTATTCGCGTACATTCAACCATCCGGAGTGCCGGCTTCCACCGTCGTGACTAGAGATCGTCTGCGGCGCTGCGCCAGCCTCACTCAACGGCAACAATGTGGCTGTGCCGCCAATCGCGGTTCGAATGAATTCTCTACGAAACAACGGAATCTCCTTGTATGTATCTCGCCTGGATTCGGTATTTCCGGAGAGGCTTGCGCATGAGGGAGTAAGGATCGGAGCTTCTCAATTGACCCGGCTGCAGATTGTGGTGAAACTTGCGCCAGCGTCGGCGTCCTCAACTGACTCCGCATTCATAAGCAGCAAGCTGGCCAGATGTCGCGCGTGCCTCGGCGACAAAACGATCGGGGCTCGACCATCGCTCTTTGGGTTCAAGTCAAGGCGCCGGATAACGATTTCCCTGGCGTCTTCGCTAAGGGATACTTCAAGATTTCCTGCCACCCGTTCCACTGTACCCCTCCCACTGCTCTGAACCATGAAGCCGTGGATTTCACAAACCAGTGTGGTCAAGCAGGCGTCCGTCCCTTTGGAGCGGGCGCCTGCGATTTTTTGCTTCCCGCTTGCTGCTGTTGCTTCGCATGTTCTCGCTCTAGAAGACGAGCTTGAGCGAAAGCTGGGCGATGCGCTCAAGGTTTGCGGCCGCAGCCGTGTTCTGCGGAGTTGAACCGGTGATTTTGCCAAACGAGCCGCCGAGCGTAGTGCCGGGATCGCCAAGATTGGCGTGGTTAAGCAGGTTGAAGTACTCGGCGCGGAATTGCAAATAGGAGTTCTCGCGCACCGGGAACTTGCGCGCGATGCTCGAGTCCCATTCGGCAAAGCCCGGGCCGACAAATGCCCCCTTTTGAACATTGCCGAATGAAGCAAGGCCATTGCCGGCTTTAGGGTTGGCAAAGCTCGCCGGATTGAGAAAAGACTTGCAGTTGACGGGCGATGTACATGCCTCGCCGCCGTAAGCGGCACCCGTCTGCACAGCGCGATCGCGAGATTCGTCCGAGCCGTCGATGTTGCTGCTGCTCGACCAAATGGTTAGTGGATCGCCGCTGCGGTACTGGAAGAGGCCACTTGTCGACCAGCCATTGACGATGTACCGTGCCGCGGCTGGAGCGTCGTTCAAGAACCTGGGAACCGTGTAAACATACGAAATGGCGCTCACATTCCTGTGATCGAAATCCGCCGGTCCGTAGTCCAGGCTCCTGAAGTGCGGAACAGTAATCGGGTAGACATAACCGTTGTTGGCGCCAATGGACGTGGCCGCCTGGTTCCACGGAAGATCATTGAGCGCCTTTGACCATGTGTAGTTAAAGAGGAGCGTCAAGCCGTAGCGCACACGTTGTTCGGCCGAGACTTGCAGTGAGTTGTAGTTCGTATTGCCACCTGTGTTCGCCGCTGTGATGGTATTTGGGTAGCAACTTCCGTTTGCAGCGCAACCCGGCTGATTGTAGATCCTGGTTCCGCTAACGGCAGGATTCAGTTCAAGGTTTGTCCACTCGTGGTTGCTGTGCTCGGCCACATAGGCAATGCGCTCGGAAAGACTGCTGGTCAGTCGCTGTTCCAGAGTGAGGTTCCAGGCATACGTGCGCGGATCTTGAAAGCCGTGCGTTGTGTCGTAAGTCAGCCACTGCTGATTGTCTGATATGGGGGCGGACGGACCTGGAGGTGGCGTTGCGGCCGGGAAAGTTGGATACGGGAAGGGATTGGGGATCCCATAGCTGCCGTACGGGTCGGAGAAGTTGATATTCGTTCCAGCCGCATTATTGTTAAAACTCACGCTGGTAATGAACGGCGCCAGGTTCGAGTAGATATTGAACAGGGTGCTGTTGATGCGGCTGTCGTAGAACATACCGGCGCCTCCGCGCAGGCTGGTCTTGCCATTGCCGAAGACATCCCAGGCAAACCCAAGCCTCGGCATAAAGTGATCGTACTCTGAGGCAACACCGTTCGGATTAAACCCCGGATCGCCCGCAAACAACATTCCGGCGGGTGCATTGGGATACTTCGCAGAGTGAGTGCCGGAGGCCCACAGAGCCGGGAAGAAGCTGCCCATGCGCCCTTGCAATTCGCGCCACGGTACGAATGGCTCGTAGCGCACACCGTAGTTGAGGGTCAGATTGCGGGTCGCCTTCCAACTGTCCTGGACGTAGGCTCCCTGGAACTTGGCTCGAGGATTGAAGAACTGGCCCGACGCCTGCGTAAAGGTATTCAGATACCCGAACAGGAAGTTGGCAATGGCGTCTCCACCTGTGTTGTTGCCATTGAAAGTAAACTGGCCCGGCTGCTCGAATAGGTTATTCACGTCGATCTTGGATACTTCACCGTGATAACCAAAGTCGACATTGTGCTTCCCAAACAGCCAATGCATATCGTCGGTCAGGGTGTAGTTGGCCCGGGAGAAGAAGGCCTGCGGATTGCCGCCGATTGTGAAGAAACCACTGACCAGAATTTGGTTGATCTGGCCAAATGGAGGCTGCGAGATCTTAACGCCCAAAGTGGCCGCATCGACACTGTTTGCAATCGGCCCGCGAGAGTCGCGCTCCAACTGGTAACTGAGAATGAAGTTGTTGACGATGTGACTGCTGAAGGTGTGCGTTTCAGAGATAAGCGAGTTATAGTAGTTGTTCTGCGCGTAATCCTGATACGTAAGTAGATTCGCTGGGTTGAGCACGCCTTGAAGGGAGTAAGCGTCGGAGAAGTAGCGCTCCGTCAGCTTGTCCTTTGACGTTAACTCCTGATCGCCTCTTGCAGTTATCTCCGCTTCGACATAGTTATTCGGTTGCTGAAAGAAAACAGCTCCTCCAGAGGTCAGCGGCTGAACATCAGCAAGGAGATTCTTCGTCACTGGGCTGAGTGCGGCAGCGCTCCACACATTCGAAGAACCAGCGGGGCACGTGATCGTCGCAGTGAGAATTGCCGATGACATCAGCGGATCCTTGACGCAATCGGTAAAGACCAGGTTGTTGGTTCCTGCCGCCGTACCCGAGGCGTTTGCTCCTGCTTGAGCAATGGTGGGCAGAATATCGTTTGCGGTCCCTGCGGCCTGATGAATAATCGACCTTTGGTATCCGAAGAAGAAAAACGACTTATCGGTCCTGTAAAGGTGAGGAATGCTTAACGGGCCGCCCAGCGTGCCGCCAAACTGGTTCCGCTTGAGCGGGTTGACAACCTTGCTGTTGGTTTTGGCGCTATAGCTGTACCAGGGGGCCGCATCCAGATCGCCGTTCCGAATAAACTCGAACAGGTCTCCGTGAAATTGGCTGGTACCGCTCTTGGTGATGATGTTGACCACGCCGCCGGCATTCTGGCCGTACTGCGCGTTGTAGTTACTGGTTTCGATGCTGAATTCCTGTAATGCATCGGGCATGGGGAAAGGCAGGTTGACGTTGGTGTACTCGTCCACATTGTTGCCGCCATCAAGCATGTAGTTGGTTTGTCCGACCAAGGTGCCGTTGGCCGAGATGGAATAGACCACGGGAAATGTCTTCGTGTTCCCCTGGTCGGCCTGAGCGGTGGGCGCTATGGTGATTCCCGCAACCTCCTCGGTTAGAGCCGCCACATTGCGGCCTTCGAGAGGCAAGTCGCTCATTTGCGTCCCGCCGAGCACCTGCGACAGCGTTCCGGTGGTTGTGTCAACCTGCGCTGTATCGGCGGCTACGGTAACAGTTTCGGTTGAGGCGCCGGCCTTGAGAGCGATATTCACTGTCAGGGATGCATCCGCCCGTACCTGAATTCCCTTCTCCGCATAAGTCTCAAATCCCTTGCTTCGGGCCGATAAGTTATAGACCGCCGGCGCGAGAGAAGAAAAGGCGTAAATACCTCCGGAGCTCGACGTCGTATTCAACTCCAGCCCTGTCCCAGCCCGGGTGGCCGTTACAGTTGCTCCGGGAATCACCGCTCCGCTCGAGTCGGTCACCGTGCCGGAGATGCTTCCATAGCCCTGGCCAAACGCTCCCTGCGCAACGCATCCAAGAACGATGCAAATTACCGCAGCCCGCCCTATCATTCTGAAGAAAATACCCATCGACGGCCTCCTAAATCTTGCTTCGATAGACATTCGAACCGATTAAGGTTTCAAATCGAAATTCCTTTCGGCTTCGCATCCCGAATCAGCGCAATTTCTAGTGACCAAGTTCGACACGGGGAAGACAGATACCGTCCCTGACCGTCAGGAATTTGCTAAATCATTTATATTCAATTATCTAAAAGGGCGACTTGGGCTCGATCCTTAGATGGAGAGACACCACTCCGCTTCCGAGCAAGAGGGCGGCTTCGCATGACGAGAAGTTGGATTGCGATCAAGGGGAAGCCGAAAGGGATCGTTAGGGGACTGTTTGCGTCTGCGAATCTATTCCTGCCAGGAAGCAACCACGCGCGGATCTCCCGGAGTTCCGTCCGTCACTGTAGTTTCCAGCACAATCTGCAGGTTTCGGTTGCTGGCAATCGAAATGGTGCCGGCCAGCGTCTTCAACCGGTCTGGATCGGTCACAAATTCTCCAGCGGCCTGTGTGCCGTACGGCTCAAGGCCCGCAATCAGCACAACCATGCGTCCTGTCCCGACATCACGCACCCGGGAGACTAGCGCGTAATCGGGGGTAACCGCGCTACCGAGCGATCCGGCCATGCTATTGGTAGGATTGTTTTTCCATTCCCAAGCCCGCAATCCAGGGTTTCTCGAATCCCGGATGTAGACAGCATGAGTATCCCCATCTACCTGCAGGTTGTACCGCAACCCCCTCATCAGTCGCAAACTCCAGGGATTGTCGAAAGCTCCCACGAGAACCGTCGGCATATCTCTAAGATCTGAGAAGCTGACATCCATCGAGCGACGGATTTCCACCTTCTTCCCCAGCACCTTGATCTCGCCAACCACCATTGCCGTGGTCACGGCGTCGGCGTAGGGAATGTAACGCCGATCCGGTGGACTCGGAATCACCATGGGAGCGCCGTCGGCCGCTGTTCCCGCCTCCGGCACGCCGATTCGCGCTGTGCCAACCGCGATCAACACTGGTCCCGGTCCCTCGACTAGCGGCCCCCAGAATTGCCGCTCCGGATCGTGTCCGCGGGAATAACCCAACCAGGCAATACAGGCGGCAGCGATCACCAGCGCCAGAATCGTCCAGCCCAAGCGGCGCGTATGGCTTGCAGTTCGCTCATGAGAATGCGGTTCGGAGGTCAGACCTGTCTCCTGCGCGGCTTTCGGATCTGAAGGCGACAAGGCGGAATCTCCCTCTTCAGCCGCAATGCCTGCGCCTTCCTCGACTGCCGCTCCCGCTTCTCCGTTCCCAATCTGGCCTGGCAAGGTAAAGTGCGGCCTGTACGAACCCGGAACGAGAGTAATGCGGACCTCCGAGCGGTGCTGTGGGTCGCCATAATAGATCGCCAATCGCTTGCGCAGTTCAAGGGCCGCCGTGCGGACGACATGATCCACATTCGTATCGTAGGACGGCGAGCGGCCGAAAACCTCGACTCCAATAGTCCGCTCCTTGAGCAGGTCATCCTTGCCTTCCAGCGTCTGCTCGACAATGAATCTGAGAAAGGCCGTTGAGCGTTTGCTCGAGGCAAACTGCGGATCGCTCGTCAGACGTTCAACCTGGGAACGGATCTTGTTAGCGGAAATCTCGTTCACTGTCTCCAAAGTCGTCGCGCCTTCCCACATAGGAATCTTACTTCTCCCCAAGCCGACATTACCGCGAAAAAGAATTCGCAGACGTTCTGTCGCTGAACTTCGCGCTTTTTAATGAACCTGACTTCCTCAATGCTTCTGGCAACGTGTGGGTCGCGGAAGTCTGCGCGCGGTTTGTCGCAAAATGATTGGCGCCACCGGTCCTGTCTATACTCCGATGAATGCTCAGTTTCCCGGTCTGCACCCTTGAGCGGGGCCGCGGTGCGTTCGGCGTCACCAAGAGCCTGGCAATCAGCGCCGACAGAAGGATGATGAAGATGCAGGCGCTTTGAATGCAATATACCTTTGGACATCCCAAATGAGACGTGGTATGTTCTTTGCAATGGCCAAAGGAGCGATTTTGAGCGGCGATCGATCTGAAGTTCTGCAAGGCACGCTGGACATGATGATCCTCAAGACCCTTCACGCGCTGGGTCCGTTGCATGGATTCGGAATTGCACGCCGCATCGAGCAGGTGAGCGAAGACGTTCTCAAGCTGAATGAGGGCACCGTATATACATCTCTGCTGAGATTGCAACAACAGGGATGGATCGAATCGAAATGGGGAACATCGGAGAACAATCGCAAGGCCAGGTTCTACTCGATCACCAGGCGCGGACGAACACAACTTGCGGTCGAAACGGAAAACTGGGAGCGGATCTCTGAGGTGATTGGTCGCGTTTTGCGATTGGAGGCGGAGAAATAGCGATGATTCCATGGATTTTTCGACTTGTGGCCAGAGTCCGCGGCCTTTTCGGACAGAAGCAGGCTGACTCCGAATTTGACCTGGAGACGCAGACGCATCTTCAACTGTTGACGGAGCAATTCATTCGTCAGGGTATGGATCCGAAAGATGCCTATTCAGCGGCTCGGCGTCAGTTCGGCAACACGACACTGCTGCGTCAGCGCCATCGCGAATCGCGCACGCTCCTGTTTTTCCCAAACCTCTTCATGGATCTCCGCTACGGCCTCCGCATGTTATGGAAGAGCCCCGCATTCACGGTGATCGCGGCGCTGACGCTGGCCCTGGGAATTGGCGCGACGGCTGCAGTCTTCAGCTTGATTCAGGGCGTGCTGCTCACCCCCCCGCCCTATCAGAAACCCCAACAACTCATGCTGATTCAAACCGTGCGCACAGACGGGCAAAAGATGGACAGCCCGCGAGGCTGGGCAGCGCAGCAGTGGATGGAATGGAACGAAAGGCTGGAATCGTTTCAGGGAGTCGCAGGGTATGACTGGACCTTCAATTTCCTGATTCGCAATGATGGTAGCCAGTCCATGCAGGGCATGGAAGTAAGCAAAGACTATCTTCGGCTTATGGGTCTGAAGACGGCGCTCGGGCGCGGCTTCGACGACTCGGACTTCGGGCAAGGGCACGTGAAGTCGATCTTGATCGGTTACGAGTTCTGGCAGCGTGCGTTTGGCGGCGATCCGCAGATAATCGGGAAGACGGTGCGGATCAGCCGCTGGGAGTCGTCACCGGTTGTGATCGGGGTGATGGAACCGGGAGTGCGATTCCTGCCGTCGCCGGGAGCGGCGAAGGAACCGAATTACGACGTCAACGCCACGGTGGATCTGTGGGTGCCGGCCGATCCGAACCCGAAGTATCTGAAGGAGCCCTATTGGAACGTGGTCGGCCGGCTGCGACATGGAGTGACTCCGCAGCGCGGCCTGCAGGAACTGGCCGCAATCACCGCCAGAGAGGGCAGCGCAGAAAAGCAGTTTGAGGGGTTCTCGCCGCAACTGGAGCCACTAACGGATGAAATGAATCGGGATGGCAGACGAATTTTATGGCCGCTGTTGGGTGCCTCGTCGCTGGTGCTGCTGATTGCCTGCGGCAACGCTGCAGCTTTGCTGCTTGTTCGCGGATTGCAACGACAACAGGAATATGCAGTGCGGATCGCAATGGGCATGGGCCGCGTCGGCCTTCTTCGACAGGTTTTGACGGAGAGCCTGCTTCTGGCGATGCTCGGCGGGACGTCAGGAATCGGGCTAGCCATTTTCGCCGTGAAGCTATTCAAAGTGATCGCCCAACATGCCGTTCCGCGCCTGGATGGAGTAACAGCAGGCTGGGCAATTTTGGGGTGGGGACTTGGGTTGGCCGTGCTAGCCGCGTTTTTCGCGGGAGCAATTCCGGCGCTGCGCGCCTTTCGGTTGAACCCGATGGAGGTGCTGAAGGATGCAGGGCCGAAGGGAACGGCGGGAATCGGAGAGAGGCGCCTGCTGCGTGGCGTTGCGATGCTGCAAACCTCTTTGACGTTGGCGTTGCTAGTAGGCGCGGGCCTGTTGATTCGGACCATGATAAAAATCGCGGAGGTGCCGTCAGGATATAACACAGGCCGAATTCTGACGATGAGCGTGACGGAAGTGCAAAGCCGGTCGAACTGGGGTCCCTTTCACCGGCAGGCATTGGAGCGCGTTGCAGCAATTCCGGGCGTCCAGTACGCTGCCTTCGCCTGGGGTGTTCCGCTTACGGGAAACAATTGGCCCGCGACGATGGACATTGAGGGTCAGCCGCCAGCGGCCAAAGAGAGCGACAAAATAGCTCTGCCGCTGCGCGCGGTGACACCTGATTATTTCAAGTTGATGGGATTGGCGCTCCTCGATGGGCGGGAATTTCGATCGACCGACGATGATAAAGCGCCAGATGTGGCCATTGTGAACCAGGCATTTACGCAGCGCTTTTTTACCAATAGAAACTCAGTTGGGCGGAAATTCTGGCTGAACGGGCGAGATAAACCGGGCGTCGAGATCGTCGGCGAGATCGCGAATGGGCGGACTGACGATCTGACCCATGCACCATCGCCGGAGATTTATCTGCCGCTTTGGCAGGCACAGGCGTTCTCAAAGCATCTGGTCGTTCGAACAACAGCTGATCCGCGCGCGGTGGTTGTTGCGGTCGAGCGCGAACTGCGGGCCGTGGATCCAACAGCGGCCATCGAGAACGTGAAAACGCTGGAGCAGATTCGCGACGAATCACTGGCCTCGCGGACTTTCGCCACGCACCTGCTGACGGGGTTTTCGGTGCTGGGAAGCGTGCTGACGCTGGTAGGAATCTACGGCGTCATTTCGCTGTCCGTAGCCTCACGGCGCCGAGAGTTAGCCATCCGCAGTGCGGTGGGCGCGCAGCGAAAAGACATTCGCAAGCTGATCTTCGGTGAAGGGTTCCGGCTAATCGCTGGAGGCGTGCTCGGGGGTATAACGCTGGCTGTCGTTCTGTCGCAAGTGTTGAGGTCCTTCCTATTCGAAGTGCAGCCCAGCGATCCCGCGACATTCATCGTCGTGGGAACGTTGTTCATAGGAGTTGGGCTTCTGGCGTGCTGGCCACCGGCGCGGCGCGCCGGGAGGGTCGATCCTCTGGAGGCGTTACGCTACGAATAAATCGTGGTAGTCCCGACAACGAAGCCGAACGCATACAACGCCGAATCACGGACAAAACACGAAATTGATTTCACTTGACGCTCATTAAACTATGCAAGTCGATCAGCGTTCTCGGCTAGTGGCCGTAAAACCGCTTTGACGGAGCCGAGAAGTTGATGGCCTTGGGCCGATACCCCGAAGTTGCTCTCGCCGACGCCCGCGTGCGCTGGGACGCAGCCCGGAAAAGACTGGCCAACGGCATCGACCCGATGGCCGAACGGATGGCCGAAAAGACAGCCGTGAAGGTCGCAACGGAGCACACCTTCAAGAAGATCGCCGGCCTGCGGTGGGAACCCTGGGGGGTAATCCGGAAACAGCCCAACCATCGCCCTTGCCCAACCCGCCCCAGAACGATACGCTAACACCATGTATGAAGATTTCCACGTAGCCGACCGCTGGACCGGCGAAGACCTCCACTGCCGCTGGAAGGGAACGATCGTCGCCATCGCCACGCGCCACGCCGACGCCGTCGACATCCGCTTCGACGTCAACGGCCGCCCCATGTGGATCGCCCTGCCCTGCACCGCCTGGGTTGAGCAGAAAAAGCGCACCGGCAAAGTCATCACCGACCAGCTAGCCGCCCAGATCGGTGGCCGCTATCTCCGCCAGCTCATCGAAGAAGGCTACGACTCCCAGCGCGAAATCTACACCATGACCATCCCTGAAGTTCTGGATCATTTAGACGCCGTAGTAGCCGAAGCCAAGGAAATAGGCGCCATGCCGACCCTCCCCGTAATCGCCTAGCATGCAAATTGAGGTCCGCGGAGGCCCTAGACCGCTAGGGGTAGAGGAATTCGGCTGCTATCTCGCCAATGGCGAGTTAGCGTTTAGCTATGAGAATTATCCCGAAGCTCGCTCGCCGAGTTGGCTTGGAGCTCCTGGAGGCAGCCTACTGCGCGAGGCGCGTTCCTCAAAGAATCCAGAACACCCCAAAGAGGAAATCTTCAGCATGAAGTCGAGCGCCGCCGAGGTATCGGCGTTCTATGAGGGCTGCGCCGATCATGGCGGCCTCACCCGGATGGAGAATCCCGTAGTCGACCATGCACTGAAGATGACTGAATTGTCTCGGGTCGGTCCGGGCTTCTATGCGGAGAACGATAATTATCAGATCGGCATTGAGATCTACCAGCATAAGGACTCAGCGTTTTGGAGAGTCAAGCATGGTGCAAAACTCCCTGCTTCGTTCCGCAGCAAGAAAGAACCGAAGTATCTGATTCTTGTGGACGAGAGTGAGGGGCGACTGACTTTGCGCAATCCGGACACTGGAGATGAGTGTTGGGCTCCGTCGTCGGCGTTGAGCGAAGGCGAACCCAGGCATTTTAGGCATCCGAAACAGAATCCACCAAAAGAAGAAACAATCCTCTGGTCCCTGCTTCCACCCTGGATCCAGTTAAAACTTGAACCCGGAACCCAAGGAACAGCGTGCGCCACATTTTTGGGTGGAACTGCGGCTGGAATATCAGCGATGAAGTTTGATGGAGATCCTCGCGAAATGTTTGAAGCCTGCCTGGACAGCCTCGACGCTCATGGGTTCGACCGGACAAGCATTGATCGACCGAATCACAGCTACTACCTCAGACCCATGACAGGTGGAAGACAAGTGGAAGCTCGCATCCAGGCTGATACAGGAGATTCGGGTGGCTTTACGGTGGTGAGTACTCTTGATACTCCGTCGCTTTACGTCTACTACTCGACCCAGAGGACATTCTCGGAAGTATTTCCCATCTGAGCCGGCCACCAATCTCATTCCGCCTGTAAGCTATTCGTGCCTCAACGCCTCCATCGGCTGCACCCCCGCCGCCCTTCTCGCCGGAATCCAGCTGGCCGCCACGGCAACCGCCTGCAGAATCACCACGCCCCCAACCATCGTCAGCGGATCCCACGGCTCAATCCCATACAACATCGACTTCACCAGCCGCGTTAGCAGCAGCGCTGCCGCCACGCCTAGAACCACCCCCGCAATCGCCAGCCCCGTACTCTCCCTCAGAATCATGCCGCGCACCTGCCTCGGCTGCGCCCCCAGCGCCAGCCGAATCCCAATCTCATTGGTCCGATTAGCCACTTGATATGCCATCACCCCGTAAATCCCCACGCAGGCCAGCGCCAGAGCCAGCAAGCCAAACCCCGTCGTCAGCGCGGCAAACATCCGCTCCATCTGCATCGTCGCGTCAATCTGCTCCCGTTGCGTCCGCAAATCAATCAACGGCAGATCGCGATCAACCCCCTGCGCCACCCGCCGCAACGCCGGTACCAGCGCCGCAGGTTCCAACTGTGTGCGAATCGCATACGTCATCCCGCCCGCCTGCGCCTGCTGCCTATAGAGCATGAAGAACTGCGGCGGCGCGTCATCCCGCAAATTCATGTAACGCGTATCGGCGCAGATCCCCACAATCCGCACCAACCCATCCGTCGCATCTCCCGTCCTGAACATCTTCCCAATCGGATTTGCATTCGGGAACCGCTTCCGCGCCAGGCTCTCGTTAATCACCGCCACCTTCGCTGACGTGGCCGTGTCCTCCGCACCAAACGCGCGCCCCGCAATCATCGGTATACCCATCGTCGAGAAGAAGCTGTTTCCCACCACGTTGAACATTTCGGCCTGGTCTTTGTGCTGATCCTGCGCTTCACCCTCCGGCAGAAACAGGTCGTTCGACATCGAATCCGCAATGTAAGCCGTCGACGCCGCTGTCACCGCCTGCACCCCGGGCACTCCCGCAAAACCCTCCTCCAGCCGCGCATGCAACTGCACGGCTTTGCCGTCCGCGTAGCGCTTCGCCGGCGGATCCACCTCGAGCAGCAGCAGGTGTTCGGTCTTGAATCCTGCATCCACAGTATTCAGTGCAAACAGCGTCCGCAGAAACAGCCCAGCTCCCACCACCAGCAGGGTCGACAGCGCAATTTGAAACGCCACAATCGCCTTGCCGCCAAACCCCTTGCGCCTGCGCGAAACCGTCTGTGCGCTTTCTTTCAGACTGCTGCTCACTTCCGCCCGCGCCGCCAGCCACGCCGGAGCCAGCCCGAACAGCAACCCTGTCAAAGTCGTCATTCCCGCCGCAAACCCAAACACTTCCCAATCGAAATGCGCATCGAACGCATTCGTCTGCCAGCGGTTCGTCATCAGGCTGGGAATCGCGTTGCGCCCCGCGTACCCAAGCAGCAATCCACCTAATCCGCCAATCCCTGCCAGCAGCAAACTCTCCGTCAGAAGCTGACGCAGAATGCGTCCTCGCCCCGCGCCCATCGCCAGCCTTACGCTCATCTCGCGTTGCCGCTGCGCCCCGCGCGCCAGCAGCAGATTTGCAATATTCGCGCACGCCAGCAGCAGCACAAAGCCCGTCAGCGCCATCAGCACATACGCCGGCTTCCTGAACATCCCGTCGGCCAAACGCAACCCTCGGCTGCCGTCCACCAAAACCAGATGCGGCATGGTTTCACCCGGCTTCACCTGCATCGTGCCGCGAGTTGCCGCCTCCAGTTGCGCCGCCAGAACCGCTTCTGCTTGCGAATCCGTCACACCCGGTTTCACGCGCCCCATCACGTTCACCCACCACAGAGTTGGATCCTCCAATAACGACGTCGTCCCTTTCGGATCGATCACCTGAATCATGGTCAGCGGCACAAACACGTCCGGCGAGGCCTGAACTCCCTTTGCCCCCGTAAATCCCCGCGGGTTGACGCCCACAATCGTAAACGGCGTTTGATTCACCGTGATCGTCTGGCCCAACACCGAAGGCGATCGTCCGTACGCTCGCTCCCACAGCCCCTCGCTGATCACCGCGACCTGTCCCTCGCCGTTCACCATCTCGTCCGAAGCCTGTATCGCCCGCCCCAATTGTGGTCTCACGCCAAGCTGCGAATAGTAATTCCCCGACACCATCTCTGTTTGAACTCGTTGCGCCTCTCCGCGAATCGTCGCATTCATCCCGTCCCACTTGAACGCGAACAGATCCTCCAGCGACCTGTTGTGCGCGCGCAGTTCCTGGTAAACCGGATAGGAGAAGATAGGCCCCATCATTCCCCCGCCATCAGGCGATGGGCCAAAGTCTCCCCACATATCGTGCACCGCCATACTCCCTTCACCGTGCCATTTCAGCGCGCGCAGTTGCTCCGGATGCGACACACTCAGCCGGTCATAAAGCACGCTTTTCGCAATCGAAAAAATCGCCGTATTCGCCCCAATTGCCAGTGCCAGGCTCGCCGCCGCAATCCCTGTAAACCCTGGGCTCTTGCGCAGAATCCTCACCCCATACCGCAAATCCGCCCGCAGCTCATCCAGCCATTTCAATCCCAAAGAAGCCCGCATCCCTTCCTTCGCCATCGTCACACCTCCCAGCGCAATCCGCGCCCGCCGCCGAGCTTCCACCGGCCCATAACCCGCTCTCACCAAATCCGCAGTCAGGAACTCCAGATGCGAAGCCAGCTCCGACTCCATCTCAGCCTCCAGCCGCGTGCGCCCAACCACCGCCCTAACCCACGACCGCGGCTGACCAACAACGCGCGCAACAAACGAACGCAACCACATAGCCCCTCCAGCGCAGTCCCTCGTGCCTTGCTTCTGTTCCCTGTTCCCTGTCCTACTCGTGTCTCAACGCTTCCATTGGCTGCACCCCCGCCGCCCTTCGCGCCGGAATCCAGCTAGCCGCCAGCGCAACCGCCAGCAGGATCAAAACCCCGCCAATCATCGTCGCGGGATCCCACGTCTCAACCCCGTACAGCATCGACTTCACCAGCTGCGTCAATCCCAGCGCTGCGCACACACCCACAACAATGCCCGCACCCGCCAGCCATGCGCTCTCGCCCAGGATCATTCCCCGCACTTGGCGCCTGTCCGCGCCCAAAGCCATGCGAATTCCAATCTCATTCCTGCGACTGGCCACCGAATACGCCATCACCCCGTAGATCCCCACGCACGCCAGCGCCAGCGCCAGCAGCCCGAATCCCGAAGTCAACGTCACAAACAGCCTCTCCGGCTGCAAGACCGATTCAATCTGCTGATCCTGCGTCCTCACCCTCACCAGTCCAATGTCCGGATCAACCTGCCGCACCACGCCTCGAAGTGCCGATACTACGGATTCCGGCTTCACGCTCGTCCGAATCTCAAAGATCATGCCACCAACGATCGACTGCTGAACATACGGCAGAAAGAATTGTGGAGGTGGCTCCTCGCGAAGATTCATGTAACGCGTATCGCCGCAGACGCCGACAATCTCTATCGAATTCGGCACCAGCACATTTCCCCCGGCCCCATCCGAATCGTGCGGATCGGTCACGAATCGTTTTCCGATCGGATTCTGACCCGGAAACCGGCTCCTCGCCAGGCTCTCGTTGATGACCCCCACCCTGGGAGAAACTGCCGTCTCCTGATCCCCAAATCCCCTGCCTGCCAGTATCGGGATCTGCAGAGTCTTGAAGAAATGGTTGCCAACGACGTTGTAAGCCTCTTCCTGCGAATCACCAGGATCGTAGGTCTCTCCCGCAGGAAGAAAGTCCGTTGAAGATCGATCTTCAGCAATATAGGCATCTTGTGCAGGTGCCACCGAAATCACTCCCGGTACTCCGGAAAAGGCTTGCTCAATACGCTGATGGAGAGCAACATCCTTACCCGCCGGATACCTGCCCGGCGGAGGATCAACTTCCGCAAGAAGCAGGTGGTCCGGCTGAAAGCCAAGGTTTACTGAACTCAATCCGGCCAGCGTACGCAGAAATAATCCCGCCCCAATCACCAGCAATGTTGATAGAGCAATCTGAAACCCCACCATTGCCTTGCCGCTCAAACCCTTGCGCCTGCGCGCCGTGGTCTGCCTGGTTTCCTTCAAGCCCTGGGTCGCTTCCCCGCGCGCCGCTGCCAGCGCGGGCGCAATTCCGAACAGCAGCCCTGTCGCCATCGTGATCCCGGCAGTAAAAGCAAACACAGACCAGTCGAAATGAATCTGAAACCCCGTGCCCTCCCATGGATTTTCCAGCATCTTCGGAATCGCGCTCCGCCCAAGAAATCCGGCGAACAACCCGCCTGCTCCGCCCAGCGATGCAAGCATCAGGCTTTCCACCAGCATCTGCCGCAGCACACGCACGCGCCCCGCCCCAAGCGCCAGCCTCACCCCCATCTCCCGGGTGCGCTGCGTCCCGCGCGCCAGCATCAGGTTTGCTAGGTTCGCGCAAGCCAGCAGCAGAACAAATCCAACCAGCACGCTCAATACCGCCATCGGCCTTGCAAATTCCTTCTGCTGCTGAAACAACCCGCGGCTGCCGTCACGCAAGTCCATGTGCGGCAGGTCTTCGCTCGCACGCACGGGCATGGTGCCCTTCACAATTGCAGCCAGCTCGCCATCAAGCTCCGCCTGTGCCGCCGCATCGGTCACGCCGGGCTTTGCGCGCCCCATCACGTTTACCCACCAATGCTGCGAGTCCACAAACAGCGATCCACCGGGCCGTGGAAGCAGCAACGGCTGGGTTGACAGCGGCACAAAGAAATCCACCGAAAGCTGCACATCCTTGGCCCCTGTAAATCCCTTCGCGCTGACTCCTACAATCGTGAAAACTATGTCATTCAGCTTCACCGTCTGCCCAACCACCGCCGGGGACCGGTTGTATGCGTGGGTCCACAACCCGTCGCTGATCACCGCAACAGTACCCTGGCCCGGTGCCGCATCATCTGCCGGACCAATCGTGCGGCCAAGTTGGGTTTGAACGTCGAGCGCGCCAAAGTAATTCCCGGAAACCATCTCCGTGCGTACCCGTTGCACATCCTCGCCGATCGTCGCAATCATGCCCATTCTTTTAAATGCGAACAGATCATCCACAACATGATTCTGGTTTTTCAATTGTTCGTACACGGGATAAGCAAACACCGTGCTGGTCACTCTTCCGCCCGGCAGCGGATCCCAATCGCCCCACACGTGATGCACCGCCACGTGCTTTTCCGTTCCCGTCCACGACAACAATCGCAAGTCCGCCGCATGCGGTACATCCAGGCGCTCATACAACAACTGTTTGGCTACCGAGAAGATGGTGGTATTCGCCCCAATCGCTAGCGCCAAAGACGCCGCGGCAGTCACTGTGAAACCAGGGCTCTTTCGCAGCATCCGCGCCCCATAACGCACATCGGCCCGCAACTCATCCCACCACCGCAACCCCAGCGAAGCCCGCATCTCTTCCTTCGTCACCGTCACTCCTCCCAGCGCAATCCGCGCCCGCCGCCGAGCTTCTTCCGGCGCATACCCCGCCCGCATCAAATCAGCCGTCAGATAGTCCAGGTGCGCAGCCAACTCGGCGTCCATCTCCGCCTCTAGCCGGTCTCGCCGGGCCACCGCCAGCACCCACGACCGCGGCTGACCAAGAATGAGAGCTAGTAAAGAGCGCAACCGCATATGTTCCTCCGGGCTTTACTGACCACTGATCACCGACAACTGGCCACTGCTCTTACGTCGCTCTCAACACCGTCCCAATAATCCCCGCCATCCGGTCCCACTTGTCCGTCTCCTCCACCAACCGTTCCTGTCCCACCGCCGTCAGGCTGTAGTACTTCGCCTTCCGATTGTTTTCGCTCTCCCCCCACTCGCTCGTGATCGCACCCTGGTGCTCCAGCCGGTAAAGCGCCGGGTACAACGACCCCTGCTGAATCACCAACTCCTCGCCAGAAATCTGCTGAATCCGCAACAGCACTCCATACCCATGCAGCGGTCCCAGCGAAACCGCCTTCAGAATCATCAGGTCCAGCGTCCCCTGCAGCAAATCAATCGCTTTTTCCTGCTTTTCCCGTGCCATACATCTGCTCCCATCTCTTTCCTAGCCGTTCTAGGAAAGAAAATACCCTCACTCTCCTAGATTGTCAAGGAGAGTCCGCTGAAGTTTATTTGGGGTGATCGCTCCAGATTGCGATGGCTTCCGCCCAAAGTCCAACGCCCGTCCGCATCCGCGCATCCAACCTGACGAAGTAGTCCCAGGCAATTGAAGGAAGGAAGACACATGGCTAAAGAGAACACCGCCGCCGCGCAGACCGGCGTCGCGGAACTGATCGATGCACTCAACGAAGACCTTTCCCGCGAATACCAGGCCATCATCGCCTACACCGTCTACAGCAGCGTTCTCTCAGGCGCCCAATGGATGAACATCGCCGCTGAACTCAAGCTCCACGCCGCGGAGGAACTGCAGCACGCCCTCATCCTCGCGGACCAGATCGACTACCTCGGCGGTACACCCACCGCCACGCCCAAGCCGGTAAAGCTGTCAAAGAAGGCCGAAGATATGCTGCGCTTCGACCTCGACAACGAAACAGAAACCATCAGGAACTATCGCCAGCGCGTGAAGCAAGCCGAAGCCCTCGGCCACTACGCCCTCTCCGAGCAACTCCGCACAATCATCGCCCAGGAGCAGAATCACCAACACGACCTCGCCACGGCCCTCGGCATCGACGTCCCCAAAGTCCTCGACAGCGGCGCATAACCAACCCGCCCCCCTGCCCCATGTCCTATTGGGACATGGGGCACGCCAACTCATTCCCGCCAGACCCTCTCCCAACTCCACATCGCACTCGTCACCTTCCCAGCCAACGGAAACCCAAGCTGATGCGCCAGCATGCAAACCTGCCCGCGATGGTGAGCCTCGTGCGCAACCATGTAGGCCAGCATCTCCGGCCCCACCGGCCAAGGCTGCGCCAATCCATCGCGCAGAAACTCCGTCACGCGCTCGCCATCGCCCAACGCCTCCACCAGCATCTCCACGCAGCGCAACCCGCTCTCCGCCAATCCCGCCCGAGCCTCGTCCGGCGTGCACCGCGCCCGGTTCAGTAGCGCCGGAACCTTCAGGTGCGGCGCTGTCAGCCGCACCCACTTGCAGCGCACGTTATGCATGTGCGTAAAAATCGCCGCAACCGTCCGTACCCCACCCACCGGTTTCGCCTTCCACACCGCCGGGTCCAGTTCCTCGATTAGAAGCTGGTTCATCCGCTCGTTGGCCGCAAAGATCCTCGCCCCAGCAGCCCCCAACTCCCCTTCAGCCTTTTTCATGCGCGCCGTCATACCCGCTCCACGCGAACATCATACGTCCAGCCCGTTGCCGATTCACCCGCCGAGGAATACGCTGGAGCCCATGATTGCACTGCGCCTCTTCATGTCTCTCGCGCTTTTCAGCTCAGTGGCCTTCGCTCAGGCCTCGGCTCCGGTATTCGAAGTTGCATCGGTCAGGCCAAGCCAACACCAGGTCGGCCCCGACTATAACAATCAGTTGACTTATTCGACCGCCGGATTCACAGCCAGAAACATCACTCTGCAACGCCTGTCGGCAGAGGCATATCAACTGCAACTCAAGCAGGTAACAGGTCCACCCTGGATTGATCAGAACGAATACGACATCGAAGCAAGAGCAGCATCGCCTGCCACCAGGGAACAGATGGCCATCATGCTCCGCAGCCTCGTTGCCACACGCTTCAATCTCAAGCAGCACAACGAGACCCGCGAGATGCGCGTGTATGAACTGGTCACCGATAAATCAGGTCCCAAAATCCACCCGATAGATAGCAGCGAAACCGCCACGCCCGCAGCCGGATTTCACTTCCGCGGAGATCTACGCCAGCTCGCCGATCTTCTCGCCATCCAGCTATCCATACCCGCGTCAAACAATCCCGCCGAGCCAGCTCGCGCCAGCACCTCTCCCATTCCAGTCATCGACAAGACAGGACTCGCCGGCACCTTCGACTTCAGCGTGGACATCCACCCCGAGCTCGGCACGGATATGTTCGCCACATGGCAAAGGGCTCTTCAAGATCAGCTCGGCCTCAAAATCGAAAGCCGCAAAGAGGGCCTGCCCGTGATGGTCATCGACGAAACTTCCAGAATTCCGACCGAAAACTAACCACACCAGCCAGGCTTGGGAGTCGACAAGCTCCATCTCACAACCTTCCCCAAAACTGCTAGCTTAAAACCAGCATGACTTCCCCCACCGCATCCGTCCTCGGCGAAATCGGCCTGCCCATCCCCATCGCTACCCTCGCCGCCCAAACCTGGGACACCATCGTCGTCGGCGCCGGCCACAACGGCCTCGCCTGCGCCGCCTATCTCGCCCGCGCCGGGCAACGCGTCCTCGTCATTGAGAGCCGCACCCGCGTCGGTGGCGCATGCACCATCGAGGAGCCATTCCCCGGCGTCCGCATGTCCCCCTGCGCCTACCTCGCCGGCCTGCTCCACCCTCTCGTCGTTGAAGAACTCGATCTGCCCCGCCGCGGCTTCACCTGGACCCCTGCCGTCAACGGCCTCTTCGTCCCCTTCCTTGATGGCAGCAGCATTCAGCTCTGGGACGACGACGAGCGCTGCGCCGCCGAAGTCCGCGCCCTCGCTCCCGGCGACGTGGAAGGCTTTCGCGAAATGTCCGACGTCATCCGCCGCCTCCGCGACGCCCTCCGCCCAGCACCAAACCCCAACGCAACCGGCGCAGCCGCCTGGGCCAATGACCTATGGCTCGGCGAACCACCCACTCGCGAGCAAATTGAAGACGGCCTCGCCAACGATCCCGAAGCCCGCTCCGTTCTCTTCGATTGGTCCATGGCCGAATTCGTCGAGCGCTACATCGAAGACGAGCGCCTGCAAATCGCCTATCTCGGCCAGGGTGTCATCGGCACCAACGCCAGCCCCTTCGACCCCGGCACCGCCTCCATCCGCTTCCATCATTCTTCCGGTCGATTAGGCGGAATCCCCGGCATGTGGGGATATGTCCGCGGCGGCATGGGCATGGTCTCCTTCTACTTTTGCGATGCCGCCCGCGAAGCCGGCGCAACCGTCATCTCCGGCGTCCCCGTCGCCCAAATCATCCCTGGCGAAGCGGTCCTCCTGGAATCCGGCGAACGCATCTCCGCCCGCACCATCGTCTCCAACGCCGACCCCGTCCAAACCCTCCGCCTCCTCGGCCCCCACGCCGACCCCGCATGGAGCACCCGCGTCCAAACCATCCCCATCGAAGGCTGCACCGTAAAACTCAACGTCCTGCTCAGTGAGTTACCTAACTTCACCGCCCGTCCGGGAACGAACGAACCCCACCACTACGGCCAGATCAACGCCCCTCTAACTAAGCATGAATGGCATTCCGCCTTCGCCGCCGCCCGCCGTGGCGAGTTACCCCAGCACTTATGGTGCGAGTTATATTTCCAAAGCGCGCACGATAACTCCGTAGCTCCCCCCGGCCAGCACACCATGTCCGTCTTCGCCCAATACGTCCCTTACAAATTCGCAAGCGGCACATGGGACACCCGCCGCACCGAAGTCCGCAACCTGGCCCTCAATTCCATAGCCCGCTTCTGCAGCAACATTCCCGCCGCCGTCATCGACGCCCAGGTCCTCGGACCACCAGACATCGAGCAGAAAGTCGGCCTCACCGGCGGCCACATCTTTCAGGGCGAATGCCTCCCGCCGCAGATGTGGTCCAATCGTCTCGCCGCCCGCACCCCCATGCAAGGCCTTTATCTTTGCGGAGCCTGCACCCACCCCGGCGGCAGCGTAATCGGCATCAACGGCCGCAACGCCGCCATGGCCATCCTCAAAGACAATTCGCAAATAGAATCGATGTTTTCGAAGTAGACGGTGGCAATCGTGAATCAGAAGCGAAAAAGAAACGCATGGATTTGCCTAGGAATTGGACTTTTGGTCTTGTTGTCGCTACCTCTCTTGGATCAACAGCTAAGCGGGCCGGTGATTCGACGCTTCGGAGACTCAATGGACTGGCGCAGCCGTTGGCTCATGGGGATACGCGGCATCGATTGCGGAGAGGTTGGGGTCAATGGCGATCCAGCCGAGGCGACTACGTGCGCTTTGCATGCCCAGAGGGAAGGCGAGCCCTTCCGAGTTCGCTACGATATTCAGGGGATCGACTCTGCGGTTGCAGGTGGGATCGTAAGAACGCCTTCCGGAGACCTCTTTGCGATTAGCTTTGATGGCAACCCGCACGGAGCCGGATACACTTCGCTGCTCGCACAGCGCTCCGTTCAATCCGTATGCCCCAAACCTTATCGCTTATGGGTCAACCCAAAAGGCCGAGTCAATTGTTTTCAACAAACGCTCTCGTATCCCCAGAGCCTGATGTCCCCAAACCTGGAGCCTTACTAGGCGACCAGCGGACAACTTCGCCCTGATTTCGATCTTTTCCGCCGACCGTCTCGCCCCCTCCTACAAAACCTAATGCACTGAAACCTTCCTCTGGCGGCGCAATCAGCTCCGAGCATCCGCGGCGTGAAGTGGTATGCTGCGCTGTAAGTGTCCACCACCCCATCCCTAAAGCGCGGCCTCCGCTTTCGCGACCTGGTCCTCCTCTACGTCGCCATCGTCCTCAGCATCCGCTGGACCGCCGCTGCTGCCACCGCCGGACCCAGCATCCTCATCGTCTGGGTCGCAGCGCTCATTTGCTTTTTCATCCCCCTCGCCGCCAGTGTCATGGAACTCTCCTCGCGGCTTCCTCAAGAAGGCGGCATCTACATCTGGACCCGCGAAGCTTTCGGCGATTTCTCCGGCTTCATCTGTGCCTGGACATACTGGATGAGCAACCTCCCCTTCTTCGCCGCCATCCTCTATTTCGGCGCGGCTTCCACGCTCTTCGCCTTCGGCCCCCGCGCCCAATCCCTCGCCTCCAACCCGCTCTATTACGTCTCGTTCGCCATCATCGCCCTCGGCCTCATCACCCTGCTCAACATCTTCGGCATCGATTCCGGCAAGTGGCTCAACAACATCGGCGCACTCGGCATCCTGTTCCCGCTCACCGTCCTCTTCGCACTCGCCCTCACTTCCTGGTACCGCTTCGGCATCGTCCTCCACGTCACCGCAGCCAGCCTCGTCCCACACTGGTCGCTCGACAACGCTGTCTTCTGGTCCAGCGTCTTCTTCGCCTTCAGCGCCATTGAGTGCGCGTCCGCCATGGGAGACGAAATCCAGAATCCTCGACGCACCATCCCCTGGGCCCTCCTAGTCGGCGGCATCATCCTCACCATCGGTTACATCGCCGGAACCGCCGCCTTCCTCTTCATGCTCCCCGCACAGGCCGTCGCCGGTCCCGACGGTTTCGTTCACGGCATTCAAATGCTCGCCGCCCGACTGGGTCTCGCCTGGCTTCTCGCGCCCATGGCTCTGTTTGTCGCGCTCAGCGCAGTCGGCCAGGCCGCCGGAAACCTGTCTTCCACCGCCCGCCTGCCCTTCGCCGTCGGTGTCGACCGCTATCTTCCGCCCGCCTTCGGCGCAATCCATCCCCGCTTCCGGACGCCTTGGGTTGCGATAGGCGTCTACGGCGCAGCCGGCATGGTCGTCGCCATCCTTAGTCAGGCGGGAACCACAGTCCGCGGCGCCTATAACATCATGGTCAGCATGAGCGTCATCTCGCTCTTTATCCCCTACCTGTTTCTCTTCTCCGCCCTTATCCGCCTTCAGGCCCGCTCCGCCGACCCGCAAGTCCGCCGCATCCCCGGAGGCAAGCCGGTCGCCATCGCTCTCGCAACCACCGGCCTCATCAGCACCGCCATCACCATCGTGCTTTCGGTAATCCCCTCCGCCGACGAAACCGACAAGCCACTTGCCATCGCCAAAGTCTTGGGTGGAACCGCAGTCTTAGTAGGCATGGGCGTAGGAGTCTTCCTCTTCTCGAAGTGGAAGACCCGTCGCTTCGCATAGCACCAGCCCAATCGGGCTGCACCGGGCAACGCTTCCACCAATCGACGCATCACAGAAAAAAAGCTGCGCCGCATAGAAATGAACCCCGTCTAAGATTCCCCGTGCGATGAATCCGAACACTGAGAATTTACTGGCCCCCGAGACTGATCCACCCTCGCCCGATCTGCAAGATCAGGTGGGAAGCAGGTCCGCTTTGGAGGGCGGTGGCGAGATGGGCGCGCTCATGCGCGCAGTCGACTGGTCGCAAACTGCAGTGGGGCCCATCGATGCATGGCCTCAGAGCCTGCGCACCGCCGTACGCATCATCCTCGCTTCGCGTTATGCCATGTTCATCTGGTGGGGCCAGGAACTCGTCAATCTCTATAACGACCCTTACAGGTCCTTTCTCGGCAGCAAGCATCCGGCGGCCCTGGGAAAGTCGGCCCGCGAGGTTTGGGCGGAAATCTGGAACTCCATCGGCCCGCGCACGGATGCCGTCCTGCTGCGCGGCGAATCCACCTTTGATGAAGCATTCCTGCTCCTCATGGAGAGGCACGGCTATCTCGAGGAAACGTACTTCACTTTCGCCTATAGCCCTATCCCCGACGATCACGGCCACATTGGCGGTTTGTTCTGCGCGGTCACTGAAGATACTCTCAGGGTCATCGGCGAACGCCGCCTGAGATTGCTGCGCCAGATCGCCGCCGCCATGGCCGCATCGCGCACTCCCGTTGAGGTGTGCCAGGCCGCAGCCGCCTGCATTGCCAGTGCCCGGCGCGACCTGCCTTTCAGCATCATCTACCTCCTCGACGAGGACGGATCGACGCTCCGGCGCGCCTGCGCGGATGGCATCGAACTGTCCCATCCCGCAGCTCCCTCGCTGCTGCATATAGGCGATTCTTCTCAGACCATCTGGCCGGTCCGCCAGGTTTTGGAAACTGGCGAGGCTCTTCTTCTCGACGATCTGACCTCTCGTTTTTCCGCCCTTCCCACCGGCGACTGGGACCGTCCTCCCGATTTTGCAATCCTTCAACCGATTGCCAATCAGGGGCAACGGCGTCCCGCCGGCGTGCTGGTCGCCGGGCTCAATCCCCATCGCAGATTTGGCGTGGACTTTCGCGGATTCGTTTCCTTGCTCGCCAATCAAATCGCCGGCGCAATCGCTAACGCCACTGCTTACGAATCAGAACGCCGCCGCGCAGAAGAACTCGCCGAACTCGATCATGCCAAGACGCTCTTCTTCAGCAACGTCAGCCATGAATTTCGTACGCCCCTGACGCTGATGCTGGGGCCGTTGGAAGAAGTCCTTCCCGAGGCCCGTGAACGGCTCAGCCCGGCCGGTCTTGAGCAGCTGACCCATGCGCGCCGCAACTCGCTGCGCCTGCTGAAACTGGTAAACACGCTGCTCGATTTCTCCCGGATCGAGGCCGGGCGCGTGCCGGCCGTCTTTGAGCCTCTTGACCTCTCCAGTCTCACCTCTGAGATCGCAAACGTCTTCCGCTCCGCTATCGAAAAGGCCGGCCTTCGCTACGCAGTCCTGTGCGAGCCGCTGGACGAACTCGTCTATATAGATCGCGAGATGTGGGAGAAAATCGTCCTCAATCTCCTCTCCAATGCCTTCAAGTTCACGTTCGAAGGAGGGATCGAGCTCTCGCTGAAGCAGGCCGGTCGTTCCGTTGAACTGGCAGTGCGCGATACTGGAGTCGGCATCACTAAGGAAGATTGCCTGCGCATTTTCGAGCGCTTTCACCGCATCGAAAACACCCGAGCCCGCACTTACGAGGGCACCGGGATCGGCCTGGCACTTGTTCAGGAACTGGTGAAACTGCATAACGGAACCGTCGAGGTGGAAAGCGCCCCCGGCCGCGGAAGTACATTCACTGTCACCATTCCGCTCGGCACCGCGCATCTCGCAGCCGGTCGCCTCCAGGCCAACCGCACTGCTGTTTCAACCGCCCTCGGCGGCGAGGCTTACGTTGACGAAGCACTGCGCTGGCTTCCTGAGGAATCCGATTCTGTTGCGAACGGTTCGCTGCTCCACAATCTATCCTCCGCCGACAACGCTTCCGAGGAGACGGCAGCCGCGCGGAGGAAATGCATCGTGGTTGCTGACGATAACGCGGATATGCGCGGATATCTCACCCATCTTCTGCGCGACCAATATGATGTCCACGCCGTGGCCGATGGTGTCGAAGCGGTCGAAGCTGCCCGACGCCTGCGGCCCGCATTACTGCTCACCGACGTCATGATGCCGCGTCTCGATGGATTTGGCGTTCTCACTGCCATTCGCAGCGAACCCGCTCTGAGCAGCACGCCAGTAATTCTGCTCTCTGCCCGCGCCGGCGAGGAATCCCGCGTCGAAGGCCTCCACGCCGGGGCTGACGATTACATGGTCAAGCCCTTCACCGCCCGCGAATTGAAAGCTCGCATCGCCACCCACGTCAAGTTGGCCGAGCTTCGCCGGCAAACCGAGCGCGAGCGCCGTCTCTACAACACCATCCTTTCCAACACGCCCGATCTCGCCTATGTCTTCGATCTGAACCATCGCTTTATCTATGCCAACAACGCTCTGCTCGCCATGTGGGGCCGCACCTGGGAAGAATCTATCGGAAAGAATTGTCTGGAAATCGGCTATGAGCCCTGGCACGCTGCCATGCACGACCACGAAATCGATCAGGTGATCGCCACCAGGAAGCCCGTCCGCGGCGAGGTTCCATTTAGCGGCACCAACGGCAGGCGCGTCTACGACTACATCTTCGTACCTGTTCTCGGGCCGGAGGGCGATGTCGAGGCCATCGCCGGCACCACCCGCGACATCACTGAGCGCGCCATTGCCGAGGACGCTCTGCGCCGCAGCGAAGAGAGGTTGCGCGCTTTCGTCAGTGCGACTTCCGATGTCGTTTACCGCATGAGCGCGGACTGGAGCGAAGTGCGTCAACTCTCAGGGAAGGAATTCATCGCGGATACATCCGAACCCGATCCCGACTGGCTCTCCAAATACATTTATCCCGAGGACCGGCCGCGGGTGACTGCCGCGATTGCCGAGGCCATTCGCACCAAAAGCATCTTCCAGCTCGAGCATCGTGTCCATCGCCTCGATGGCACCCTGGGCTGGGCCGCCTCCCGCGCCGTTCCTCTCCTCTCGCCCGACGGCGAGATCCTCGAATGGTTCGGTACCGCGGCCGACATCACAGAGCGCAAACGGTCCGAAGAAGTGCTACGCCGCTCTGAGAAACTTGCCGCCGCCGGACGCCTCGCCTCCACGGTCGCACACGAGATTAACAACCCGCTCGAAGCCGTCACCAATCTGCTTTATCTCGCCCGAAATTCGTCTGACCCTGCCATGATCCATGCGTGGCTTGACACCGCGGACGAAGAGCTCGTCCGCATATCCCACCTGGCCAGGCAGACGCTTGCCTTTTATCGCCAGACTGAAGGTGTGCGAGACGTCCGCATCGGCGCCATGCTCATCGCTCTGCTCCCCGTCTTCGCATCCGCGACGCGCAATCGGAAGATCGTCATCAACCCCGAGATTAAGCATGACCCCGAGATTCAGGCCGCCGCCGGCGAAATTCGCCAGTTGATTGCCAACCTCATCAGCAACGCCGTCGATGCAGTTGAGGACGGTGGCCGCATTCGCATTCGCATATCAGCAACCACGCTTTGGCGCGACGGATCCAGGGGTGTGCGCCTCACCGTGGCTGATAATGGCTCGGGCATTTCACCCGCGATTCGCGCCCAGATCTTTGATCCGTTCTTCACCTCCAAGCAGGATGTCGGCACTGGCCTCGGCCTCTGGGTGACAAAAAACATCGTCGAGAAGCACCACGGAACCATTCGAGTTAGAACCTCAACCGGCCCCGCTCAAAGCTGGACTGCCTTTTCCATCTGCCTGCCATCGACCGGCAGCGCCGAGAAACCCGCCGCCATCACCTCTTGACGCCCGTCGCCCTCCATCCCTTCCTGCAGCGCCCTTTAGACTTCGGAATTGAGTCACCTGCATCGCGCTTAGAGCACGCCTCAAACTCACATCACGCCGCCGTTCAACTGAACCAGCGACGATTTTGCCGCGCTTTGGATTTCGGGGTTGTTTGAGTTGTTGGCAACGTAACCAAGCGACGCTCGAACTCTCTCTGATTCAAGAAAGTTCTTGTTGTGTGCCGCATCCGTGGCAATCGTGTCAAGCGTATGAATGGCATAGAGTCCCACAGCGGACTGTCCGGACTTGTCTGCTGCAAGCGTAATGTTCTTTAGAGCGTCGACGGAGGCGTCCGGAGCCTTGGTAGCGCTTGTTTGCAACTGACCAATAGCCTGCTTCGAGGTATCTATAATTTCGCGGCTCTTAGCGGGATCGGCAAAGTTAGATGAGCTATTCAAGACAGCGGTTACAGCCGGCACCGTTTGCTGAACGGCAGAAGTAATCTGAGACACGTTGCCGGTTTTCGTTGCATCCCTCATTTGTTGAACTTTGTCGCCGAGCGTATTCGTCTGGCTCTTGATCGCGGCATTGGTAACAATCTGAACGCCTGAGTTAATCATCGGCTCCCAAGCCACGCCGCAAAGTAACGCGAAGATGTAAGTTCTAAAGAATTTGGTATCGGACGCGGTCACGAAGTAGACACCGATAAGCGCAGCAATTGCGCCCAGAAACATGAGGACTGGAATTGTACCGGAACCGAAGACGGACGGGAGGGCGGTTCCAGTCCATTTGGCAATGATCCAAAATACAAATCCGCCTGCTGCCCCAGCGGCCAGAACTAAACCAGCTTCTTTGAAATTGATCCCGCTCACAATGCCAGGTGTCGGGGTTGATGGCGTTCCCATAACTCTAGATCCTCCAATTCAATGTTGTCTGAATTTCAGTGGAGTCGCAGCGAACTGGGAATCGGTTGCGTTAAGCATCCAGATCCGCATAGTTCTGAGGAAGAGTCCCCTGGCGAAATCGAGTTCCGCGGTTACAGGAGCTTCCAGGCGTCCTTTAGCAAGTCCAGCTTTTTGTCAATGTCTTCAGAGGTGGGGAAAGCAGAATACTATCGCCGAATGGCCATTTAATCAAGGAATTATTCACGCGAGAATGATCTTTAGCGAGCCGCTCGCTGCTCAATCAGTCCGCGAGCTTCACAGACGTTGTCAAAGCGCACCAATGCCAGAGTTGAAACCGAGCTTGAAACAAGAATTCGCCGCGGATGCGCTGAAACTCAAGAGAGATCGCCTCAGCTAAGGGCTTACAGGGTCCTCACGCGGACACTATAGCCTTTGTGGGACGTTACTCGGCCCGCAAAGCCTCAACCGGATCAATCGTTGCCGCACGACAAGCCGGCAAATAGCTCGCCAGCGCGGCCGCCATCACCAGGATCAGCGGCACCATGATGTAAGTAAATGGATCCAGCGGGCTGATCCCAAACAGCAGCGACTTCATCAGTTGCATTAGCCCTGCCGCCACGCCTACGCCAATCGCCACGCCCACGCCCGTCAGCACCAATGCGGACCGCACAAACATCCACTTCAACTCGTTCTTCTGCGCGCCCAGAGCCAGGCGAATCCCGATCTCCCGCGTCCGCTGTGAAACCGTATACGAGATCACGCCGTAGATGCCAATGATGCCCAGCCCCAGCGCCATCGAACCTGCAATCGCCAGCATCGTCAATGTGAACGAAGTCCGCGCCATCGATTCGCTGTAGATATCCTGCTCCGTGCTGATATCCGCAACTGGCAGATTCGCGTTAACCTGCCACACCGCCCGCTGCATTTCGTTGATGAACGTCTGTGTCCCGGCGCGATTGCTGCGCATCGCAAAGTAAACCGTGCGGTAGGCTCCCAGCAGTTCCGGGACAGGAGCATCTCCAGTCAGCGAGGGCCAGTAGACAGTTGCCGGCGATACCTGGTCCACGCCGTTTTCGCGCACGTCTTCCACCACCCCAATAACCTCATGCCACGGCACGCCTTCAAACTCACGGAATCGCTTCCCGATAGCCGCCTGGGGCGATCCCCAAAGCTCGCGCGCCAGCCCTTCGGACACCATTCCCACAGGCCTCAGGTTATAGACCTCCGCCCATGTCAAGTCGCGCCCCGCAACCAGCCGCGTTCCTGCAGTCCGAAAGTACCCCGGCGAGATGTAGTTGTAGAGCCGCATCGGCGCAACCCCGTCTTTGTACACTTTGCCTTCGGGCACAATCTGGTCCCAGTTCGGCTCCGCCCCGCTCATCGGAACCGAAGCGGCGAAGCCTGCGGAAGAGACCCCTGGAATCGCCGCCAGCTTGTCGATAATGTTGTTCTGCATGCGCAGCACTGTCGTTGAATCGTGCACCAGCGTATCCGGAATCGAGATCCGCATCACCTGCAGCGATTGCGGATCGGTGAACCCAGGATCGACATCCCGCATCGCCATAAATGTGCGGATCATCAGCACCGCGGAAATCAGCAGAACCATCGCCATCGCTACCTGCGCCATCACCAGCACATTGCGCCCGCGCTGCCGTTCACGGCTCGCGCTCGCTGTCCGCATCGTTCCTGCCATCGGCCCACGCTGCCGCGCAAAAGCATGGCGCACCACCGGAACCGCGCCGAACAGCACCCCCGAAAGCACCGAAAGAACCAGCGTGAACGCGATCGACCAACCGTCCAGCGAAATCTCGCTCAGCCGCGGAAGTTCTCCCGGCCCAAATGCCCTCAACAACCGCAACCCGCCGTACGCCACCGCAACCCCTGCCACGCCGCCCAGCAGGCCCAGCGTCACGCTCTCCAGCAGCAGCTCACGCGCAATTCGCCACCGCCCCGCCCCCAGCGCTGTGCGCACAGCAAGCTCCTGCTTGCGCGCATCGGCGCGCACCAGCAGCAGATTCGCCACGTTCGTACACGCAATCAGCATCACCACGCCGATCGTCCCCATCACCACCCACAGCACTGTCTTCACGCCGCCCACCACCGTGTCTTTCAGCGGCAGCAACGCCGGCGTAATCCTCCAGTTCAAAAACCAGTGCGGATCGCCGCCCCCTGGGTTCTTCCATGAGTCCATCCATACCATCAGCAGCCTCGCCAAATCGTCATTCGCCTGCGCAATCGAAACACCCGGCCGCAGCCGCGCGACCCCCCGATATGCAAACCCGGCCAGTATCTGCTTTGTCGGATCAAACGCCAGCGGAATGAGCAAGTCGAAGTCGTAATTCACCACCTTGAACCCGCGCGGCATCACCCCGGCAATCATCCGCGTCTGCGAATTGACCATGATGCTTCGCCCCACCACGCCAGGGTCGCCCCCAAAGCGCCGTTGCCAGTAGCCATAGCTCAGCATCACCCGGCCCAGCCCGTGCGAATCCTGATCCGCCGCTCCCAGCCATTGACCTTCAAGCGCCGGAACATTCAGCGTCTCCAGCACCCCGCCCGATATTTGCGCAGTCTTTACCTGTTCCGGCTGGGCCAGCCCGGTAATGCTCACCGTCCCCGGCAGCCACACGCCCATGGATTGGAACGAGCGATTGTGCGCCGCGAAAGTCAAATACATCGAAGGCGACAAACGCAGCTCATTGCGAAACTCCGCCAACCCCGGCGCGCCCGGCGCATTCAAGTGCAGCGCAACCAGCTCTTGCGCTTCCGGGTATGGCAGCGGCCGCAACAGCACACTGTTCAACACGCTGAACACAGCCGTATTCGCGCCAATCCCGATCGCCAGCGTCAGCAGCACCGTCACCGCGAACCCCGGCGACTTCCACAACCGGCGCAACGTCAGCTTCAAATCCCCAAACAGAGACTCCAGCCACGCCCACTGCCACTCTTCGCGGCTCCGCTCCTTCATCAGCGTCACATTGCCAAACTCGCGCCGCGCCGTCTGCTCTGCCTCCCTGCGCGCCATCCCGTCTTCCATCAGCTCTTCCGTCCGCTCATCAATATGTTCTTGGATAGACACGGAAAGATCGTCATAACGCCGACCACGATTGAAGAGCCGATTGAGAATCTGCATGATTGACCTCTTACGCTTTCGCTACCGCCAGCACCCGCGTGATTCCGGTAAACATCTTCTCGAAGCTCACCACTTCCCGCTCCAAATGCCGAACGCCCGCGTCCGTCAGCCGATAGATCCGCGTCGGCCTTCCCTTCGCCGACAATCCGGTCTCCGACTCCAGCAACCCCTCTCGCAGCATCCGCTGCAACGCCGGGTAGAGCGAGCCTTCCTCCACCTGCAGCAGGTTGTCGGACACTCGTTTGATATGTTTCACCAGCGCATAGCCATGCATGGGCCGCAACCGCAGCGACTGCAGGATCATGACTTCCAGCGCGCCCGGAAAAAGATCGCGATGCTCGGGATTCTTCGCCATGGACACAAGCTAACACAAAATACCTATTTTAGAAATAGGTATTTTAGTAAGATAACCCAAGGGACCCAGAGGTACCCATCCCGCCGCGCCTTCAGTCGGAAAGCTTGGCTAGACGCAGGAGCGTCCAGTACCGCAAGAATCACCGATATTTCTGTCACCTCTTCGTCCTGTTCGGGTACTTATACGATGAGGCATGGCGATGACCACGAAAGCATCGAGCAACAACGACGCACAACTTGTGGAATGGACTCTGGCGGGCGACCGCGCGGCGTTTGCGGCCATCGTCAAGCGGTACCAGTCGCTGGTTTGCTCCATCACCTACAACGCTACCGGCAGCTTGAGTCTGAGTGAAGACCTGGCGCAGGAAACGTTTCTCGCTGCGTGGAGACAGCTTCCCGAATTGCGCGAGCCAGGCCGGCTGCGATCCTGGCTGTGCGGAATCACCCGCTTCCTGGTGGGAAAGGAATACAGGCGCCAGGAACGCGAGCCGCTGCACGCGGCCGAGCGGCTGGATGCCATTGAGGAACCGCATTCACTTGCGGCGTCGCCTGCGTCCCAGGCCGTGAGCCGCGAAGAGGAAACAATTCTGTGGCGCGCACTGGAGAGAATTCCAGACACGTATCGTGAACCGTTGATCCTCTTTTATCGCGAGGAGAAGTCGATTGAGCGCGTCGCAGCCGAGTTGGAGTTGAGCGAGGATGCGGTGAAGCAGAGGCTCTCGCGCGGACGCAAGCTGCTGCATGATGAGGTGGTTGCTTTTGTAGAAGGAACGTTGAGCCGCACCGCGCCGGGTCAGGACTTTTCAAGTGCGGTGCTCGCCATGCTGCCCGCTGCTCAAGCGGCAACTGCGGGGGCCGGCCTGGCCGGCAAGAGCGTGTCACTGGTCAAGTCGGGTTCCGCGGCCGCGTGGATGGCGCACCTGGCCCCGTTTGTCGGTGTCGTCGCCGGCATACTAGTGAATTGGCTGTCATCCGCGGCCGCTCCAACTGCTCGCGAACGCCGCTTTCAAAGGCTCACTTTCTTCGGCATGTTGGTCTTCTCGCTCATTTGGCCAATGACCGCGCAATTCGCGATGCAGTCTCTGCGTCAGAGATACGCGTGGAACAGCCAGACATTTCTCTGGGCAATGACGGGCACTTGGTTGTTCTACTCCATCGTAGCCGCTGCTTACGTAATCTTCTTTATCCGGCGGGTCAGGTCTCTGCGCGAGCAGATTGAGCAGGAACCCGGTATACCGGAGACCACTGGAACTCCACTCACCCTCCACACGTCACTGGCCGTAATAGGCGGCATCTATGTTGCGTCTTTCTCCTGGCTCATTTATCTCGCGCTGCGCGCCAGGGACCCATTGTGGGCCGCAATCATAGTGGGAATCATGGCTCTACTCTTTGTGCGTCATTTGCTCCAGTCCCGCAGACAAACTGTAGCAGCGTCTTTGCAGGGGACCACTCGCCACGTTGCCTTGGCCTGGGCAATCATCCTGGTGATATTGAACCTCCGGTTGCAGGTTTGGCTGGCAGCTTTCTCGGGTATCAATCTTGTCGAAATGCACCGCCGGCTCCCCCTGTGGGTCATTCCATCGGCGACGTTATTCCTGGTGCTGCTAGTCGGCATTGCAACTGCCCTCAGCAGATCGCAGAAGCCCATATCCGGCTCATGAAACCGCTGAATACTCCGCGGTATTACGCGCTACCTCGGCCCAACATCAACCGAAAAACGAATCGTCAGGAGTTGCAATGACCTTGCAGAGACCGATTGTCGCTATCTTGATTTGTATGCTCATGGGACCTCAGGCAGGCTTCGGCGCGGATCTCTCGCCGAGCAAGTGGAATCCGGAAGAGAAAGCGAGAGCGGAGCAGGCGGAGATGGTGCCTTGGCCGTCGCAGGCGCGAGTTGTCGAAGGAAAGTCGGGATTGGTGGCAGCAACCATGTCTCCCATTGCCGTTCATGCGGGGATGGAAGCGCTGCGCCAAGGCGGGACCGCGGCTGACGCTGCCGCCACGGTCGCTCTGACCCAAATCACCACGGCTCTCGGATCCTACGTTTCGTATGCAGGTATTCTGCAACTCGTTTATTACGACGCAGCGTCAGGCAAAGTCTCATCGCTCGACGCCGGATGGGGTTCGTACCTCGGCGAAACCAATCCGAACACGATCCCTGTCTCCGACCTTGGATCGCTCCCGTTCGCCAGGCAGCCGACTGCAGGCGCTGAGGGGCGCAAGACATTGGTCCCTGGATTCATGGTGGGCATCGAGCAAATGCACAAGCGCTTCGGGCGCCTGCCCTTTGCAACTCTTTTCCAGCCTGCCATCGCCTACGCCGAGGGCGGCATTGCCGTTTCTCCGTTGCTCGCGAACTATTTCGCAGCCTACGGAAAATTCCTGGCCCGCACCCCGGAAGGGAAGGCCTTTATACAGCAAGGCGGCAGCGCATCACCAAAAATGGGAGACCGCTTCATCCAACCCGAACTGGCGAAGACGCTGCGCGCGGTTGCACAAAACGGCGCGAGCTACATGTATACCGGTGCGTGGGGTCAGCAGTATGTGCAGGCCGTGCAGCGCGACGGCGGTAAAGCAACCATGGAAGACATGAAGCGCTATAACCCTGTTTGGGAGGAGCCGCGCAGCACCATCTTTCTCGGCCACACTGTGTACGCGCCCGGCACCAGCAACAACAGCGCCACCGGTGTGCTTGAGGCGCTCAACCTTGCTGAGGCAACTCAACTGGACAAAATGGGCCCTTACTACAAAGATGCAAAGGCATTCCGAACTCTCTCCAATATTCTGCGGATTGCCGCGTACGATGGCGCACCTGATCCTCAACTCACCGAGTGGAAACGCAAAAACGGACTCAGTTCAGCACCCGCGGATCGCCTGACCAAAACCTATGCCAAAGCGGTGGCGCCCGTTCTCAACGAAGTCGGGAACGGGGGGCAGCAGCAGGGCATCCATCACAGCGATGCGGTCGTGGTGATTGACCGATGGGGAAACGTCGCGGCCCTGGTGCATAGCATCAACACCGTGCCATGGGGCACTACGGGAATCGTTGTCGGCGGCATTCCAATTTCCGACGCGGCGGGATTTCAGCAAGCATCGTTGGCGGCCATCAAGCCCGGGGATCTCCTTCCCCAGGACGAATCGCCCGTGATTGCCATGAAAGATGGCAAGCCGGAATTGGCAATTGCAACCATTGGCGTGTCGCTGCTACCGGAAACCGTCCGGCTCCTTGTCGGCCTTCTTGCAAACCGTCTGGATCCGCTCGCGGCAATGGATGCGCCGCCCCTGCTTTTCAACCTGGAAACACTGAAGACCGGCGAAGGCAACTTCACAAAGCCCTACCTGGTCCCCGATGGTGTCTATGATCCGGAGTTGCTTCAACGCCTTCAGGAGTCCGGGCTCAGCATCGAGCGAAAATCGACAATCGAGGTCTACGGCATCAAAGGAACCGCCGTCCTGGGGACGATCGATCAACAGAGCGGTGTCTCGCGTGGTGTTGAAACGCCCCATATCTTCGGCTTTGCAGATGCCTACTGATCGCCCTGTGTGGCAGCGGCGGTCACGCTAATAGCAGAACTTTCCCGATGCCGCCCTTCTCCGCTTCAGCGTGTGCTTTCGCCGCATCGGCAAGCGGCATTGTGCGATCGACAGGAATCTTGAACTTTCCGTTCGCGATGTCTTCTGCGAGCGAACGCATGCTCGCTGCGTCAGGGTGAGAGCCGAACGCCTCCACCTTGACGGCAGGATGAAGGTTGGCATTGGGGGGAGGCCCCACGACGGAGGCATAGGTTCCACCCGGCTTGACTTTGGCCATAAGCGCTTCGCCAACGTTGCCGCCAATCGTATCCGCCACGACATCGACCAATCCCAGTGAGTCCATCTCCTGGCGGCTATCGAGCGCGAGAAGGGCATCGGCCCCGAGCTCCTCTGCCGCCTTCTTCTGTGAGCCGCGGACGCCCGCGATGACGTGCGCACCCAGTTTCTTCGCCACCCAGACGGCGGTGCGGCCTACGCTGCCCAGTGCGCCCGAGATGACGACAGTCTGGCCACGCTGAACCTTGCCAAACTGAACAATGAGTTGATCCCCGGTGTTGAGCACCACCGGCAGTGCTGCGGCTTCGATGGGATCAAGACCCTTTGGCAGCTTCGACAAGCCTGCAATATCCGCCAGAAGAAACTCGGCGTAAGTCTTGCCGGCGCGGCCAAACACCTTGTCGCCCTCTGCATAGCCTTCCACGCCCTTGCCGATCGAGAGAACCACGCCGGAGTAGTCGTAACCGAGGATAGCGGGCAGTTCCAGCGGCATGAAAGTCTTCATGGCTCCGCTGCGAAGCTTCCAATCGATGGGATTGATTCCGGCTGCAGTGACGCGAATAAGGATCTGGCCCCCGCCCGTCTGCGGATCGTCCCACTCCTCATACTTCAGCACATCGGGGCCGCCGTACTCATGCATCACAACTGCTTTCATAACCATCCCTCCCAAGTTTCGCAAATTGGATGCGTTAGATGACGGCGTGGGTGCAAAGAGACAAGCCCGGTTTAGAATACGTCAGGAGGCAATAGGAAGTGAGTCGTTCGAGGTTTTCGAATGGTTTATTGATTTTTTCAGGCAATCAACATCATCTTCTCTTGCTCAGACAACCAAAAATGGTTTGGTGGCAGAATGAAAGTAGGGCAAGACCCCGAATTTCCAGCCATGGAGTACCCTGAAGTGTTTCCAGATGAGCCCCTCTTCATCCACCGGGGCAACAAGGATGGAACGACTGATTCCTTTTGCCGCAAATGCTTTATGACCGTCGCTTCATCCCAATGGGAAGCAGACCTTGAACCCGCCGAAAGCAACCACAAGTGCGATCCCATTCAGATGGAACATCTGTACGGCGTTCTCAATCAAGTATCAAAAAGTGATCACCAGGAAGGCCGCTGACCGGCCTGGGGGCTGAGTCGTGCAATAGTTTCATGATGCCTGGTCGCTCCAGACAGTAGCCCGCGAGGCCGCAACTCTCGTTGAATGCCAGTCACTTGCGGCCCACTGGCCACTCTCCCGTATCCTTGGAGTCAATGACAGACCGGTGACGACTCCTTGACCTTTGGCGCCAACTACTTCAACTATTTCACCGAAATCGAAGAGCGCTTCCAGCAGCGACGCGGCTCCATCCTGCTGCTCTCCACCCTGGACTGGGCGCTCATCGAAACCTGGCGCGATGCCGGCATCCCCCTTGAGGCCGCCCTGCGCGGTATCGACGCCGCCTTCGACAAATACGAAGCACGCCAGAAAAAGGCCCGCATGCGCCGCGTCAACGGCCTCGCCTGGTGTGCACAGGCTGTCATGGAAGCTGCTGAAGAACTCCGCGAAGCCGCTGCCGGCACTGCCAGCCCCTCCGCCGGGCCCCTCGAATCCGGCTTTGAACACCAGCGTGTGGCCGCCCACCTTGAAGCCGCCGCCGCCGCTCTCGAAGCCGCCACCGTAGCCCCTGAAGCCTGCACCGCCACCGCAACCCGCCTGCGCCAACTTGCCGCTGACCTTGGCGGAGTCCTCCCGCAGACTCCCGCCTCTCAGGATTTGGAAGCACTTGAGCGCACCTTGACGGTTCTCGAAGAAAAGCTCTTTGCCGCCCTCACCGCCGCCGCCCCTGAAGATCTGCTTGTCGGCCTCAAGGAGCATGCCGCGCGCGAACTGGCTCCCTACCGCAGCAAAATGGGCACCGTCCAACTCCGCCAGGTTGAACGCCAATTCACGCAAAAGCAGCTTCTCGTCCACTATGGCCTGCCACGCCTCAGCCTTTTCTACATGAGCCAGCAATGACCCCGCGCAAGCCAAAGCCCGCCAAGAAAAGCCCCAAAGCCCCTCCGGCGGGAAAGCAGAATCGCGTACCATCGCCCGCCGCCCCGTCTCAGCCCATCGCCCCTCAGTTGGTCGAAATTCAAAAGCCCATCTACGGCGGCGCATTCCTCGCCCGCCTCGACGGCAAGGCCGTCTTCGTCCCCCTCACCCTCCCCGGGGAGCAGGCCCGCATCCGCATTATCGAAGACCGCCGCGGATACGCGACAGGCGAAGCCGATCAGATCGTCACCATCGCCCCCGAGCGCATCGCGCCTCCATGCTCCCACTTCGGCCACTGCGGCGGCTGCCATTACCAGCACGCGGACTACGGCGCGCAGCTCGCCTTCAAACAGGCCATCCTCCGCGAAACCCTCCTGCGCGCAGGCGTCCCGCCGCCCGACGAAATCCAAGTGCTCTCCGCCCCACTCCGCCACCAAGCCTGGGCCTACCGCAATCGCATCCGCCTCGCCTTCGATCCCTTCGGAAACCTCGGCTACCGCGGCCGCCGCTCCCATGCCGTTGTCCCCATCCAGGAGTGCCCCATCGCCGCCCCGCTCCTCCTCGCCGCTGCGCAGGTCTTCGCCGACGTCCTCCGCCAAACGGCACCCACCCTGCGCCCCTCTGAGCTTTCCCTCTTCTGCGATGCCAGTGAAACCGCCCTTCTGGCCAGCCTTTTTGCCACCGCCTCTACCCAATTCCGCTTCGATCAACTAGCGAGAGCCGTCAACGAGCGCATTCCCGCCCTCAAAGGTGCCGAGCTCATCGCTGAAACCCGCGCGGATGCACCGTCGCAAGCCCTCGCTCGCTGGGGCGAAACCTCGCTCTCCTACCACACCGCCAATTTCGACTACCGCGTCGACCACGGCGCTTTCTTCCAGGTCAACCGCTGGCTCGTCGATGCCCTCGTCGAATCCGTCACATCCGGCTACTCCGGTTTGCTCACCTGTGATCTCTTCGCCGGCGTCGGCCTCTTCGCGCGCCGCCTCACGTCAACCTTTGCCCGCGTCGTCGCCGTTGAGTCCGCTCCGCCAGCCGTCCGAGCCCTCGAAGAAAATCTCGCTCGCTCCTCAGGCTCCGCGGTCCGCGCCACCACCCTCGACTTCCTTCGCAACCACCCCAAAGGCGCTACGCCCGATCTCATCGTCGTCGACCCTCCACGCACCGGCCTGGGCCCGGACATCACCACCCTGCTTCTACGCATCGCCGCGCCCGCCCTCGTCTACGTCTCCTGCGATCCCGCAACCTTGGCCCGCGACCTGCACACCCTTCTGGCTGGCGGCTACCAGATCCAATCTCTCACCCTCGCCGATCTCTTCCCCCAGACGTTCCATCTCGAGACGGTAGTCCACCTGCGCCGCTACTGATACGCTTGCACCAGCACAGTCTTTCCAAATTGAAGGCCATCCGCTTCCGGATCGATGCAACTCCAATCGACCACCTCCGGCCCAATTCTCAACACTCCCTCCGTCGCCGGTCCGAGCGCAGATCTAACTTCCGTTCCGCTCTTCCTTGCCGCGTGGCTATTTGCCGCCGGCATCACCGTCGCCAACTGGCTTTGGCTGCGTCCAAGCCTTGTTCTCATAGCGCTGGCGCTCGTCGCCGCGCTCTGTGTCCTCGCAGCGTTCCGCGCACAACGCATAGCCTGGCTGCCGGTGTCTGTTCTCTGGCTCCTCCTCGGCGCCTGGTGCGCCTGGCTCGAACCCCATCCAGCCCCCGTACCCGCCCTCGCCTCGCTTTCCAATGGCCTGCTCCGCTCCGTCGAAGGA
>Ga0187847_10000319_pt1 | contig 56155 bp, 49 predicted proteins | sample June2016WEW_4_10_FD_132458 | JGI IMG/M metagenome (GOLD analysis project Ga0187847, IMG submission 132458) | Peatland microbial communities from SPRUCE experiment site at the Marcell Experimental Forest, Minnesota, USA - June2016WEW_4_10 | ecosystem: Environmental > Terrestrial > Soil >...
CGGCCCGCCGCTATTTCGGTCGCGAACCGCGAGAGCTGACGCCGGCCGAGATGGCCTTCCTGGTCGCGATCATCCCCGGGCCGACCAAATACCAGAGTTCATTCGCGCACGGCACGCCGGGGCCTGGGTTGCGTTCGCTGATCGACGAGCTGCTGGCGAAGCTGCGGTCCGTGGATGCGATCGGCGAGGAGGAATATCGGCGAGCGCTCGGCGAACCCATCGTCGTTGCGGGCGGCAGGCCGCCCGGATGATCGGTGGCGAATGGAAACGGGCGGCAGGGGATCGACAAAGTCCCCTTCTAGTTCAGACTGTATCGCACTCCCGTTGGCGTCATATCGGGACTCATATGTTTCGTTTAGTAGCGTTTTGGGGACGGTCAGCGATGGATTGGTCCGTCCCATTTTCGTTGGGAGAGTTCTTGGTTGAAGGACCGGTTCTGGCCGACTTGCAGCCCGTCGCGGGGAACGGCAGCTTCGAGAAAGGAAGATTGGAGATTTGCAAAATGCAACCAGCCTCGAGGCAGGCGCGCCTAAGAATCACTGGGCTCGGGTCTTTCGCTTGCATAACGACCCGAGGCGAACTCTCTCAACAGAACAAATCGCGGTTCCGTTGTGCAGATTATATCGACACATCGATCCCCAGTATAAATGCCGTAATGAAGCGACTGCCCAGCATAAGCTGCACTGTTCATCGTGAATGCTTCGGAAAGGAGTCGAGACGATTCAGATTTATAAAAAGAGTGGCCAACCTGTAAACCTTGAAGGTTAAGGCCAGCTAGGCCGATTTCATCGTAAACGCGGTAAATAACAAGGTGACCCTGGGCAACAGATACCCGTGTTGGAGGACAGTCCTTCCCAGTTAATATCAACCTGAAACCCTCCCAATCATCGTAAATTGCCGCAATGCTCGTCGATGGCACATCGCGGTACCACCACCAAGGATCCCAGCGAGCGAAAGTCTCTGTCATCATGGTCCTTGCCTTCAATGAGGGTTTGTTACGGGAAGGCTAGCGCAAGTTACGAATGTCAGCTAATCAGCGACGGAGTTTAGGTCGCGAACTTCCGCAATTGGCCGGACGCTGCCGGTGGGCCTGCGACTGTCACTTTCCCCACCACCGACCGCCCGCGACCCCAAACCTGACTGTCATGACCGTTCGGTTCAGGGCTAGAATTTCGTAACATCTTCTCGATACGAGCCATGTCCATGCCTACAGTCGCCGAGCACTACGAAAGCCATCTCGCTCCGGTCTATGTTTGGATGGCGGGTGGATTGGAGGCCGCGATAGTCCGCGGTCGGGCCGAGGTAGAGGCGGTCTGCCCGCCACCCTCTCAATCTCAGCGGGCCGTCGACCTCGGCGCTGGATTTGGCATGCACACGATCCCTCTGGCCGACATGGGGTATTCCGTCCTTGCCATTGACAGTTCCAAGATTCTCTTGGACGTGATCACGAGTCATGTCGGCGACCGGTCGATCGTTGCCATCGAGGATGATCTGCTTGCGTTCAAGAATCATCTCGACGCCCCGGCATCGTTGTTCGTGTGCTTGGGAGATACCCTGACACATCTGCCCGATCGACGATCCGTCGAACGGCTGTTTGCTGATGTGGCCGAAATGCTCGTACCCGGAGGCGCGTTCATCATGACGTTCCGCGACTATTCCACGCCGCTCCTTGGACTAAGGCGGTTCATTCCCGTTCGAAGTGATGCGGAGCGCATTCTCACCTGCTTTCTTGAATATGAGGACGAGGTCGTGACGGTCTACGACATTCTCCATGAACGGGTTGGCGCGGACTGGCGTCAGCGCGTTAGCGCCTACCGAAAGCTCCGGTTGTCACTGGAATGGGTAGCCCGCGCGCTGGAAGCCGTGGGCCTTCAAGTCAGGTGGGAACAGGGTCCTGTCGGTATGGCACGCATGGTTGCCGAACGGATTCCCAATGTAGGCGCGGTGACAGCTCTCGGTGGTTCATCCTCGCTTTCATCGTGCCCCGCGGACTCCAGCCGACCCGACGCATCCGAGGGGAAGCAAACATGAAATCCATATTTGTGCGGCTGCGGCTGATCGGCATCGTCAGTGCACACTCTCAGAGGGTGCACGCGGCACAATCAGTTTCGCGACGACGTCCGATGGTCCGTACGGGGCGACAACCGTTTTCGTGACCACGCGCCAATCAGTGCGGGAGTCATGGTCACGCCATTCGCCGCAACCACCTCATCGCGCATCCGTTGTGCAAGACTTGAGACGTCCAATTCCTTCGCGGTCGCAATGTTCAATCTCTCAATCACGGGTAAGAGGCTTCTAACCACTTCCGTCACGATCTCGTAAACTGGGGATTCCGGACCGCCACCGACTACGGCGTCCATTCGCATTGAAGGGCCGGGCAGGCCCGCAGCCAAGAACACCGAATATAGCTCCAGGCCCAACACGGTTCGCGCGCCCGTGGCTCTTAGCGTCTGCCTGATCAACTCGGCGTGACGTTCAAAGGTTGGAGCTAGGGGCAGTGAGCGGAGGTTCGCCATGTCAAATTCGTGAAAGACGATCAAACCTTCGTCACGAAGGTGCGCCACCAGTTTTCGGACAGCAGCGACCGGATCCGGGTAATACATGAGAACGAGCCGGCCCACGACCGCGTCAAACGGCCGATCAAACTGCATTTCCGTAGGGTCGGCTTCGAGGAATTTCACATTCTGCGCGTCTCGCGCCTGTGCGCGCGCAGTTGCCCGGTGTACGGCTGAGGCGGCGCGGTCGGCACCGATGACCTCGCCAGTTTGCCCGACCAGCTCAGCAACCAGAAAGGCTACGTCACCGCTGCCGCAGCCGACGTCAAGAACGCGCATGCCTGCAGAAATTCCGGCCTGTTGAAGTAACTGACGCGTAAAGGGCTCAAAAAGCTCTGCCTGACGACTGAGGCGTTCAAGTTCCCGCTCCGAATGACCTAGGGCGTAGGTCGATTCTTGAGTCGCTGTCTTTTCCACTTTTCACCTCGAGACTCGGGCGCTTCTCCCAACATTGCCAGCCTCTCTAGCGCAATTATCTATCAAAGTGTGCGCCGGAGGCATCTGGCTCGCAAATTACCGTCCATCATCGGAGTTTCCGAAGCGCTCTGCAGCGGAACCGGCAGCGGGAGCGACCGCTATCGGGCAAGCATTCTAGGCCGCTGTAGGTCTGCTGTTGGGCCGGTCAGAGACCTACGACTGCGGGGCCCCAGCGCGAAAGCCGCCAAGCTATCACCGGCAGCTTGAGTGAGTGAGGCGTCGGTATGACCCGCATTCACGTCCTCAATCAAAATATTTTGTTAGGCAATGATGGGATTCGCGTGCGCTTTGCACATCTAGAAGTGAACAGGCGATTCGCTCAGGCGAGGATCTTGAGCAACATAGTCGGCAACAGTGATTAGCTTTATTCTTTAGTCCAACCGAGGAATGCAAAATGAACCGGAAACAGCGCGTTTTGACTGCTTTCTACTTCGCGGCTTCGTTTATGGTATTCGCCGTTGCGCACGCGCGAGTGAGTGAGTCGTCTGGTGTACCGTACTACGAATCGAAGTCGCCCGCCGTTGATGCTGATCCCGCAACTGCTATGCGGGGATCGCTCGGCGTTTCCAGTGAAAATCTCAGTCTCAGTAATAATCTCGGGAAGCTCGTGTGTTTACTGAATGGCGGATTTGCGCTGCTGTCCGGCGCGGTCGCGTGTTTCGTAGTCGCCAGGCGTCATCGCGAGCCTATCCGCGATCATGACCATTTGGACGATTGGCAGACCGGAAATTCCGTGACCACGATTTGATGCTGCACGAGCGCGACGGACTCCCTTGAGCCAGTGCTTTCTTCGAGCTGAATACCGCCCATGGATTGCAAATCGCGACCTTGTGCGACCGTGGGAGACCGTGGGCAACGGAGAGTTAGAGGCGCGATTCTAACTCTCCTCCCGGATTCTGCGGCTCCACAAGCACTCGAGTCCGAGCCGCTGACGCGTTACACGGCATCCGTGACCGAGTCGGAGAAGAGATTCGCTTGGGGCATCGGGAAATCTACGTTTATTAACCGTCCGCCATGGGGCATTCAAAGTTGCAGATTGCGTCTCTGCCGCATCCGGTGGAATCACAAAGAAAACGGGAGGTTAGCTCGTCGCGAACGAGTCGGAACATCAAGGAAATAGTTGTCCTGCTGACAAAATGCGCCGGGTCCACGCGTAAAGCGGGTTTGTGCAAGGCATTTGACGGCTGTGACGAGCGCGGCTAGTCTCAATGGATAAAGCCATAAGAGCTAGGGGGGCCCAATGTCGGAACCCTCGGGTCAAGTCACCGAGCTGTTGCAGCAATGGGTCAAGGGGGACCAGGAAGCCCTCGGTGCGTTGGCGCCGGTTATTTACGAGGAACTGCGGCGTCTCGCGCACTACCACCTCAAGTCGGAGCGGGCGGATCACACGCTGCAGAGCTCGGCGCTGGTCAACGAAGCATTCATTCAGTTGATTGGGAGCCAACCCGCCCAACTGGAGAACCGCGCGCACTTCGTTGCGATCGCTTCACGCTTAATGCGGCAAATTCTGGTCCAATATGCTCGCCGACGGCGGGCAAACAAGCGCGATGGGGGACATCGGATCGCTTTGGAAGAATTTCCGGAGTTACCCGTTGCTGGCGATGAGCAACTCGTGGCTTTGGACGATGCCTTGGATGAGTTGACGCGGATCGATGAACGACAGGGCAGGATCGTCCAGATGAAATTCTTTGGTGGATTGTCGGCGCCCGACATATCTCAGGTGCTCGGGATTTCACTGGCGACGGTCGAGCGGGACTGGGCCACGGCGCGGATCTGGTTGCGCCGCGAAATGAGTAGAGCCGCTACGCCGTGACCGTGCCGAGCTGGGCGCACGTCAAAGAACTGCTGCACCAAGCCGTCGCATTGGACTCAGAGTCGCGTGCCAAGTTCCTCGATGAGGTCTGCGCGTCGGATGCGGCGCTGCGCGCGGAGCTCGAGTCACTGCTTTCAGTCGGTGACGGCATGAGTGCCGAGTTCATGCAGTCGCCGCTAACGGACAAATTCGCTGTGGACGGCGCGGGGCTTGGAGCCGCAGGCTTGGCCGCAGGACAGCTCTTTGCGCAACGGTTTCAACTCATCCGCAAACTCGGCGAAGGCGGCATGGGGCAGGTATGGCTCGCCGAGCAAACCGCTCCGGTGCGCCGGCCCGTGGCTTTGAAGCTGATCAAGGCGGGGATGTACGACGAGACCGTCGTGCAGCGCTTCCAAGCAGAACGGCAATCGCTCGCGATCATGGATCATCCGGTCATCGCCAAGGTGTTCGATGCCGGCATCACGCCCCAAGGTCAGCCGTACTTCGTCATGGAGTACGTGCCGGGGCTGCCGATCACAGAGTATTGCGATCAGAAGAAGCTCAAGATCCGCGAGCGACTCGAGCTGTTCATCCAGGCCTGCGAGGGCGTACAGCACGCGCACCAGAAGGCGATCATCCACCGAGACTTAAAGCCCGCCAACATATTAGTTGTGGAGGTGGACGGCAAACCGGTGCCGCGGGTCATCGACTTTGGGTTGGCAAAGGCGACGACCCCCGAGAGCCCGGAGCAGACGCTGTTCACACGCTTCGGCCAGTTCATGGGCACACCGGGCTACATGAGTCCGGAGCAGGTGGATCCGAACATACGGGACATCGATACGCGCACGGACGTATATTCGCTCGGGGTTATTCTGTACGTGCTGTTGACTGGGCTGGAGCCCTTCGAGACGAAGCGTCGCCAGAGGCCCCCGCTCGATGAGTGGTTGCGCCAGCTGCGCGAACAAGAGCCGCCCACCCCGAGCGCGAAGCTAAGCGCCGAGCGGGAGATCTCGATCGAAACTGCCGCAGCCCGAGATACCGAGCCGCGACAACTGGTGGGCCTGCTACACGGGGATCTCGATTGGATCACGATGAAGGCGCTGGAGCGCGAGCGCGAGCGCCGCTACGGTACGCCCTCGGAGTTGGCCGCGGACCTGCGCCGGTATCTGAACGACCAGCCCGTCCTGGCGCGTCCGGCTAGTGCCGGGTATCAGATCCGCAAATTCATTCGCCGCCATCGCATCGCCGCCGGATTCTTTGGAATGGTAACAGCCCTCTCGATTGTTGCGTCGGCTGCCGCATTGATCGCCGTTCGGCAAAAGCATCAGGCGGAATATCAGGCGACACAGGCGCTACAGGCACAGTCGCGGCTGCTTACCCAGGCTGCCGCGCAGCGCCTCAAGGACGCCGATGTGGCGGGTGCGCAGAGCATCATCCTCGAAGTGCTCACGAATCCTGCATTTGCACTGGTGCGCACGCCGGCGGCCATCAGTGTTTTTCAGGACATCCGCGCGGCGGACCCGCAGCTTGCCGTGCTATCCGGCCATGGGGATCGAGTCGGATTCGTCGTCTACTCACCCGACGGGACACGCATCGCCACCGCATCGTATGACAAAACCGCGCGGATCTGGGATGCACTTACGGGGGTTCAGGTCGCCTTGCTGTCGGGTCACGACGCTCGCGTTACCAGCGTCGCCTATTCCCCGGACGGCACACAAATCGTCACCGCGTCAGCGGACCAGACCGCGCGCATCTGGAACGCGCGCACGGGCGCCCAGATGCTGGTGTTCAGGGGCCCTGGCGTTCGCCCCATTTCCGCTGCCTTTTCGCCCGATGGCACCCGCATCGTCACCGCGTCGTTGGACAGAACAGCGCGCATCTGGGATGCCCGCACGGGCGAACAACTCCTCGTGCTCTCAGGGCACGATGATACCCTCCAATCCGCCGCCTATTCGCCGGACGGCACCCGAATCGTCACCGCGTCTCGCGACAAGACGGCGCGGATCTGGGAGGCACGCACGGGTGCTCCGCTCATCGTTCTCTCTGGGCATGGTGGGATAGTGGCGTCCGCCGGCTATTCGCCGGACGGCACACAGATCGTTACTGCGTCGACGGACAAGACTGCGCGCGTCTGGAACGCGCGCACCGGCGAACAACTCATCGTGCTCTCCGGCCATGGCGATCGCGTATTTTCCGCCAGCTATTCCCCCGACGGCACCCGCATCGTCACCGCGTCGGACGACCGAACCGCGCGCATCTGGGAGGCGCGCACCGGTGCACCTATCGCAGTGCTCTCGGGCCACGGCGGTTTCGTCAGATCCGCCGCCTACTCGCCCGACGGCGCACGCATCGTCACCGCCTCGGACGACCGAACCGCGCGCATCTGGGTGGCGCGCAGGGATACGCAGCTCACGGTGCTGTCCGGGCATGGCGACGGCGTCGCGTTCGCGAATTATTCGCCCGATGGAGGTCGCATCGTCACGGCGTCGCTGGACAAAACAATGAGGATCTGGGAGGCAAACACTGGTGCGCAACTTGCAGTGTTTTCAGGCATTCGGGACTTTTTCATCACCGCCACCTTCTCGCCCGACGGCACACAGATCGCCAGCGGGGGGGAGGGGGGCGGGTCGAGGGTCAAGACGGCACACATCTGGGATGCGCGCACGGGGGCGCAGCTCGCGGTACTGTCCGGACATGGCGACATTATCGAGTCCATTGCCTACTCGCCGGACGGCAGGCAGATCGCAACCGCGTCGTTGGACCGGACTGCGCGCATCTGGGATGTGCGCACCGGCGCGCAGCTCGCGGTGCTGTCTGGACATGGCGATTCGGTGCTGTCCGCCGCCTACTCGCCCGATGGTAAAAGTCTAGTGACCGCGTCGTTCGACAAGACCGCGCGCATCTGGGATGCGCGCACGGGCGCGCAGCTCGTCGTGCTGTCGGGGCATAACCAAGCCGTCTCCTCCGCCGCCTATTCGCCCGATGGGAGACATCTAGTGACCGCGTCGTTCGACAAGACCGTTCGCACCTGGGATGCGCGCACGGGGGCGCCGCTCGTCGTTCTCTCGGGCCACGCCGGCCCCGTCCAATCCGTCAGCTATTCGCCGGATGGCACCCGTATTGTCACCGCGTCGTCGGACAAAACCGCACGCATTTGGGATGCGCGCACGGGAGCGCAGCTCGCCGTGCTGTCAGGGCATGGCGATTCGGTGCAATCCGCAGTCTATTCGCCGGATGGCACCCGTATCGTCACTGCCTCCTTGGACAAGACCGCGCGGATCTGGGATGCGCACGTGCAAGCCGATCTTGCAGCGCAGATCCTCTGGGACGCGTCGGCTCTCAGCGATCCGCTCCCCGAGGCCGATCGAACCGAATTGGGCTTACCTCCCGATGCGCGGGTGCGGCCCTGGCCGACGAGAGGGTCGGCCTGCGATCAGGCCGCTGCGGCCCTCTATGATCCAGACCGTCTGACACGCGGCGCTTTGCTTGAAAATATCACGGTAGATATCGCCAACCCAGCCTGCTCGGCAGAGATCAGCAAACCGGAACACGCCGGGCGATCGGACTATCAGATGGGGCGCACGTTAGTCGCCAAAGGGGATGCGAATGGCGCCAGACGGCAGTTCGAAGCCGCGGTGGCGAAGGGTTATCGCGCCGCACGTGTGGATCTGGCAGACCTGCTCGATCCTGTCCGTGCGGTCTCGCTGTATAAGAAAGCGTGGCAAGACGGAGTGCCAATCGCGGCCTCCAGGCTCGGTCATCTCTACGAATATGGGCTGCAGGGCCGCGACAAATCCGCAAGCGTCGCGCTTCAATCGGACGCTTCGCAAGCGTGGCTGTGGTATCAGCAAGGTGCGGATGCCGGTGAGCCGAACGCCCTCGCGCGCTTTGCCGAGCGCGACGAGAATAATGCGCTCACTGCGACGGATGTGTCGAAAAGGAGCGCGCAACTCCTCCAAGCCTTCGCGCTCTACGCGGCAGCTTCCGAGCGCGCCAACGAGGAAGGTTGGCCGGACGACGCGTGGAAACACTGGCGCTATCGTCGCGCCTCACTTGCCCGGCTGCTGGCGCGGGAGGGCATGATGCAGCAGGTGGCGGATGCGTACGCTGCAGCGCTCGACAAAGGGAGTCCGCGCTCCACTGGCGTTGTTGAAGCGAATTGACGCCTTTCGACCGGTAATTCAGCATCGCTATGCCCGGCGAGGCATGCATCGACGTTCAGACGACTCGATGCGGCCCGCAGGAATTTCGACGACGAGCAGGAGCTAAGCGGCCAAGAACTGCATCTGGCGAATGTGTACGGTTATTCTCGGATATGCTGGTCGCACGTATCGCCACGCTTTCAGTGACTGAAACGATCCCGGTGCCCTGCCGCTTCGAAGCTCAATTCAATAAGAATGCATCGCCGCCTCGCGAGCAGGCGGCTTCTGCAGCCCAATGATCTCAGCGCTGTGCCAGGAGTTCGTCCTTCGAGTTTCGTTGGCGAATTGCGGCGTGTAGTTCCTGTTTTAGATCGTTTAATTCCGCAAGTTGCTTTTGCATTTCTTCGCGCAGCATCTTTAGGTCGCGGATTTCCGCCGCCTGTGCGCCATTTCGTGCGCTCAGTACATCAAGCTTTTCCGTTTGAGTCTTTATCGTCGCCTGCTGCTTTTGCAGTTCATTGAGCAGCATCGGCGCCAACTCGTCGTAGCGCACGCTTTGGATCTTGCCCGCCGCATCGTGGATCACGAGTTCCGGGTACACCTTGTCCACTTCCTCAGCGATCAGGCCGTATTGCACGGCGCCGTCGGGATCGCTCTTCAAGTGAAAGATCACCGGCCGCAGCTGCTCGAGCTTCTCCGTGTTCGAACCCATCGGTGCGATCGCCGTCTTGTAGCGTTCCGAAGAATTATGCACACCCAATTGGCCCGAAGAGGTCACATACACCGCGCTGCCGCCGGAGACTCCCGTGTCAACGCCCGCGATGTAGGTCTCGGTCTGGTTGCCAGCCGTGCCGATGCGAATGATACCGCTCTCGGTCGCCTCGCCGCCGGCATGGGAGATGTAGATGTTGTTGCTGCCGCTCGTCAGGTTGTAACCCGCCTGATACCCGAGGGCGAGGTTACCCTTGCCGCTCGTCGTTCAGTACAGCGTCTGATACCCCAATGCATTGTTGTAGGAACCGTTCGCATTACGCCATAGTGCCTCGGTGCCGATGGCGTTGTTACGATTACCCGTCTTGTTGATTGTACTTGGACAGCACAATACGCTCATCGATGTAGCCGGCCCTTGGGAGGTTTTGAGCAGCGGAGCATACTCAGGCGGCGCCTTCAACGTCTATTCGGTAGCGGCATCGCGTTCCCCGGTAATTTGTGACGACGGGCGCAGCGTCATGGACCCTAAGATGGGTGCATTCCCAGTCAGCGGACTTACCGTCGTACCGGATTTCACGTTCGCTAACGCCCCACAGCCGCGCGTCATCGTTATTGGTGGGCGGACGAGCGACGAAAGCTGGGAACGAGGCTCGCTCAATTGGATCCGTCGTGCCGCTGGCAAAGCGGAATTGACCGCATCGGTGTGCACGGGGGCCTACTTGCTGGCGAAATCAGGCCTCCTAGACGGCAAGCGGGCAACCACGAATCGGGCCGCGTATGACGATTTCGAGAAGACATTTCCCAGAATAGTTCTTGTTCGAGGAGTACGTTTTGTTGAATCTGGGTCTGTGGCTTCCGCAACGGGTTTGACCGCGGGAATAGACCTCGCGCTGCACATCATCGAACGCTTCTACGGTCGGAAGATCGCCCAAGATGTGGCTGACTACGAAGAATGGTCGAGCAGGGCCTGGATTGGCACCTAAGACTTAGGGCTCATTGCGAGATCGCTTGCACAAAGTGAAACTTCGCTCCCATCGCCACGCAGTGATCGCTTCCGAGCAGGAAAATTAGCACGGCTTTTCAGGCAGTGATGCGGCCGACGAGGATCGCCTCGGCGATTGCCGCGCTGGATAAGCCGAACGCAGATAGCGGCAAATTCAGGCAGTGCGACCAGCCGAATTTGGCTTGCTCCAAGTCGTCCTGCAACATGCTGTGGGCGCTAACTCGCAGTACCGCCCGGAAGGCAGCATCGATCTGCGATTGGCGACGGCTCCACAAGCCGCATCAGACCGTAACGTGCCATCACTTCCAGTGGTGCATGCAGCGTAAAACTCGTTAGGCCCCGCACTGGTGGGCGAGCGACGATTGGACAGACCTGATCGAATAACTCCGCGTCACTCAACTCTCCGAGAGCGCGATCCTTGTACTCGTCCACGAGATTCTTCGGATCGATACTGCCTATTCGATGAAAATTGGATGTGCCCATCGCCTTCATTTCCGATCAGAAATGGGGAAAATTGCGCTCCGCCGTAAGCCTACCGCAAGCCGGGAGCGGCAGCTAACAGGCAGCGATTTCATGACGATGAGCTTCGCCTTTTGGCCCGCCTGCTGCCGGATACGGATGATCGGGCCACCGGAGACGGGTCGCGACCCCGTTTCGGCCTGTCGCGAGCGATTGCTTTTCGTTCCGTCGCGAGCCAACTCTCGGCACAATACGTCGCATGTCTAAGTCGCAGTTCGTAGCAGCGCTTGATTCCGTGCAGACAGAGCTCACGGCCTATTTGAAGCCCCTCGGCTTCCGAAAGAAAGGGCGCACTTACAACCGTGGCGTTGGGGACGGGCTAGTGCAAACCGTAAATCTCCAGATGGGCCAATATCCTATCGGCGATTACGTCATCCCGGGACTTCGCGAAAGCCTTTACGGGAGATTCGCCGTGAACCTGGGCATCGCGCTTCCGGCAGTTGGTGTCGTTGAGTATGATCGATCCCTCCCGCCTTTTGTCCAAGAATGCCAATGCCACGTCCGCGTGCGGCTATCGCGCCTCGTGTTCGATGAGGATGTCTGGTTTGATTTGGACCATCTAGTTGACCGGACAGCGAAAGACGTGGTGCGACATATGGATGCGGCGGGTGTTCCCTTTTTGCGGCGATTTGAATCATATAGTGCCGTCCTGGCCGAGATAGACTCCGCAGGGTGTCTGCCTGGTTCCAATGATGGTCGATCAGCATTGGTCGGGGCGATGATCTGTTTCCATCTCGGCAACAAGGATCGCGCACGGACGTACTTCGACCGCGCCGCGGACCTCGCTAAGGATCACAAGGGTTTTGCCGGGCACGTCGCAGATGTCCGTCGCGACTGCGGATTCTCCCCGTAAGTCTGGAATCGACCGCCATCGACCCGCTGCAGCTTCTCGCGAACGTCGGCTCTTATGCCCGGCCCATACACCAGGGATCGGGTTCCATGTCCTTAGGAGAGCCTGAAAGGCCGGGAGCCGGGAACCGCATCTTGAAAGTAAACGCTACGCGCGTCGGTCCATATCGATCGAGCCGCCACAGGCGGGATAGCCCCTCATCTACATCGGGCACGTGACCTGCGGGCACCCACCAAAGGGCCTGATATGCACCCTCAAAGCGCTCGAAATATTCCCGCCTCCTCGCCATCTCTGGCGTATGCGCGCTTCGATAGACGAATTCAAACAGCGCTTCCGCATCCGACCAAAGCGACATGTTTACAAGGAAAAGTGGATCGGACGTCGCCTGAATATCGGTAGCGTTACCGGCCTCGCTCTGTAGCCGCCACACGAAGCCTGGCGACCGCTCAGCCAGGGCATTGACCCGATCTAACGCATCAAAAAAAGGCGCCACCCGCGGATCACCATGCGGAGCTACGAGCCGACCCACGTTTATTTGCGCGAGATACCAGTCGGAAATCGGACGTGATCCAGTCATGATAATTTTCCACACTCACGGTCAACTTTATTCCGCATCCATTATATCTACTGGAAGCGGCGAACGGCAGCCAAGCGACGGCCCGTTCAAACTGTCCACCCCACTGGCTGGTCATTACGTCTTGCCTAGTGGCCGATCAGATGCAACGACAGCGCCTTCCAGGTTGGATTCCCGAGTAGGACCAATGCCGTGCATTGGAGAGCGATCATCCAGACGACGCCTGCGATATATGCAGGATGCATTCGACCGGAGGTAATCAAGTCATAGACGCCGAGGCCAAGCATTAGCAGATCGCTGCCGAGATACAGTCTCCCACTCGCACTCCAGACGCCCTGACCGAAGGGCGCGGCTATGAGGCCGTTCAGGAGCCGAGCGAAGCCGGCATCGCTGATATAGATCAGCCCCAGCAACATGAGACGCTGATGCGCGGATGGAATCCCGCGCATCAGCAGCCCTGCCGTTGTCAGTCCGGCGAAGGCCAGAATGTCGGTGAGCTGGACGGCCAGAAATTCCGGAGTCCGGCCCGTGGCCGTGTAACGAGCGGCATCGACGACCAACGCCGTCGCGGGACCCAGCACCACCATGATCGCAGCGAGCACCGCGCCTGCAATCCCCAAGCGACGATGGATGTCCGCCCGCGCAGATCGGATTAGGGTCACCTGCGCCGTGAACAGCGCCAGCCAGCCGACGAAGGCGACGGCATGGAAGTGGACGATCAAAGGATAGTCCAGCCCGTACTTTCTCACATGGTTGAAGCTGTCGGTCCCAAAGCCCGATAGCACGCCCACCCAGACAAGAGCGGTGAATAAAAGAAACGCGTTACGATCTGCGCTAGCTCGCGCAGGAAAGTCTCCAACCCTTATTGTTATTATTTCGGTTCCCTGGTCCGACAACCAGGAGCAGCCGATTTCGCGTCGCGCAAAAAGTCGGACTCGTACTTTGAGACGCATCGGTACTTGTTCGAAGCATAGCCGATTCTCAGCGAGGTGTCCTACCTAGAGCATCACTGCTTCGGTGCGCGCCTGCACTGTTTGGACGGCCTCGCGGATTGCGGGCGAAAGCTCCGCCGGGCGATGCTCGGCGACGATGCCCGCCAGGTGCCGATCGATGCGCTCGAACAACTCCAGGTCCGGCTTATCGCCGGTGCTTAAGGGGACATGAGGTCCCAGGTAACGCGCAGGCCAGATCTGGTCACGGCAGTGAGCGGCGGTATGCGTCTGTGCCAAGTAGTTGCCACGCGGTCCCACTTCCCCGGCGAGATGGAGCGCCAGGGTGTCTGCATCGATCCTGACACCCTGCCACAGGGTACGCAGAAGTCCCGCCAGCTCGTCGCAAAAGCACAATGCCTGCAGGGAGAACGTGATGCCTTCGTCCAGCGAGCCCAAGTAGTCGAGCGTAGTCGGGCGGCTGTAGAAGGCCTGCATCATGCCGGCCGAGATCTCCCATACCGCGTCCTGGTTGAAGCGGCGCGCAACCGAGGGCCCGGCGAATCCGGTGAAGGAGGGTATACCGAGGTGGCGCCGCACCTGATGCGCCGCCATGTCCGCGAGCGACGCCTGCGGGAAATTCCCGATGCCGCCCGTCGAGGGCTCCATGAAGCAGACATCGGAGCTGCCGACGACGAACGAACCGCGACGCGCCAACTGGCCAAGCACCATGGCGGCAAAATCGGTGGCGAGGCTGTTCGCCATGCAGCCGGCGAGCGTGATGGGCGTCGAGGCGCCGCCGATGGGCAGCGTTCCGACACTCATGGGCACGCCGGCACGTGCGCCCGCGATGATCTGATCGCTGTGGGTTTTCCAATACGACAGCGGCAGCGGCGTGACGATTTGCAGAAAGTACGGTTTCTCCACCAACGCGTGGTGCGAGCTACGCACCGCCGCCGCCATATCGATCGCCGCCTCGAACGACTCCGGGTTCTCGCACAGATACTCGAGCGGCTTGGTGGTATTTTCGATCAGTGTGGCAAACTCGTTGACCTCGCCCGACCTATCCGAGCGGGGCACGTCCTTGCAGGCCACACACACGCCATCGATATTGGGCAGCGCGTCGGCGACGCGGGCGATGGTGGCGAGATCATCTCCGGTGCTCTCACGCCTCTCCCCGCTCGCCAGATCGAAGATCTTGATGCAGGTCATGCCCGGCATGAACCAGGTATGTGCTGTGTCGAGCTCGATGTAATTTTGGCCCGTGCGGTCCCAGAGCCGCGCACTCTTCGCCATCGTCGCAAGCGCGGTACGCACCAGCTCCGGATCGAAGCGAACGACTCCGTCGGCGCTCACATCGCAGCCGGCCGCGCTCAACAGATCGATTGCCTCGGTGCCCGGCTCGAATGCGCAACCGGTGTCGCGCAGTAGCTGCAAGGCCGCGTCGATCAGGAGCTCCACGTCGCTTTTCGGCAATAGGTCGTATGCAGGGGTGTAGTCGGCGTGGCGTCCCCGATCGCGAGCCTTGGTCGCAATCACGGGGGCGCGCGGCCGTCGGCGCTTGGGCAGTGTTTCTTGCATGGTGTTTTCTCTATACGCTCGTCAAATAGCTCAGTCAGTCCGTACATCCCACATGGACAGGACTGCGACTGTTGTGGCTGCATGAACGAAAGGACGCCGAAATGAGAATCGAACCACGCTATGCGCCGCTCTTCGAGCCGCTGAAGATGGGGCCGGTCACGGCGCCGAACCGCTTCTACCAGGTGCCGCATTGCACGGGCATGGGCCATGCCTTGCCGCGCACGCTCGCCGCCATGCGCGGCGTCAAAGCGGAGGGAGGCTGGGGCGTCGTCTGCACCGAATACTGCTCGATTCATCCGAGCTCCGATGACCATCCCTTTCCCTTCGCCTCGATCTGGGACGATGGCGACATCGCAAATCTCGCGGCCATCGCCGATGCGGTGCACGCCCACGGCGCCCTGGCGGGTATCGAGCTCTGGCACGGCGGAAGCTATGTTGGAAATCTCGCCACCCGGGTTCCATCCGTCGGTGTCCGCTCGATGCCCGCCCGCGAGGATCCCATCCAGTCGCAGCGGATGGACCACGGCGACATCAGCCGCTTCAGGCAATGGCACCGTCAAGCGGCGCTACGGGCACGGGCGGCGGGGTTCGACATCATCTATGTCTACGCCACGCACGGTTACCTCGTGTCCGAATTTCTGTCGCGCAGCCTCAACGACCGGATCGACGAGTATGGCGGCACCCTCGAGAATCGCTCACGGCTGTTTCGGGAGCTGCTCGAAGAGACCCGGGACGCCGTCGGGGATCGCTGCGCCGTGGCCACGCGCTTCAGCATCACCGGTCATGGGGATGAGCATTTGAGCGGCGAGGAAGCGCAGCAGATTCTCGCCGCCCTTGGACCGCTCGCCGATCTCTGGGACATCGTCATCGACGACTATGAGGAGGAAATGGGTTCCTCGCGCTTCGTGAAGGAAGCGGCATTCGAGTCTCGTGTCCGGCGTGCACGGGAGCTCACCGGACGGCCGGTCGTGAGTGTCGGCCGATTCACATCGCCGGACGTCATGCTGCGCCAGGTGAAGAGCGGCGTACTCGACCTCATCGGCGCCGCCCGACCTTCCATCGCCGATCCTTTCCTGCCCACGAAGGTCCGTGAAGGCCGTGTCGAAGACATTCGCGAGTGCATCGGCTGCAACATCTGTTACGCACACAACTATCGGGGCGCGGCACTGCGCTGCACGCAAAATCCCACCATGGGCGAGGAGTGGCGCAGCGGGTGGCACCCGGAGCACGTGCCCCAGGGGCACGGCTCGGTATTGATCGTGGGTGCGGGACCGTCGGGACTGGAAGCCGCCCATATTCTCGGCAAAAGGGGCTTTACGGTTACGCTCGCAGAAGCGGAACAGTCCCCGGGCGGCCGGGTCACGCGGGAGAGCGGGCTACCCGGCCTTGCCGAGTGGGCACGCGTCCGGGATTACCGCACCGGCCAGCTGAGTCGCATGAACAACGTGTCGACGTACCTCGGCAATCGCTTGACGGCTGCTGATGTGCGAGGGTTCGACGCGGACTACGTATTGATCGCCACAGGAGCGCGCTGGCGGCGGAACGGCGTCGGCCGGTCGCACACGATGCCCTTGGTCGTGCTTCAGGGCCAGGTGCTGACCCCCGACGACATCATGGACGGCACGAGTCCCGAGGGCACCGTGACCGTGTTCGACGATGATCACTACTACATGGGGCCGGTCGTGGCGCTGAAGCTCGCGCGCGCGGGCGCCAGGGTTCGTTACGTCACCAGCGAGGGCACTGCGGGTGCGTGGAGCGCCTATACGGCCGAACAGTTCCGCACCCAGCGGGAGTTGCTCGAGGCGGGGGTGCAGATCATCGTGAACCATGTCGTGGAAGGCTATGACGGCGCCGCCGTGGCGCTCGGCTGCGTCTATACAGGACGAAGTCACACGCACGACGGGCAGAGTCTCGTGTTGGTCACCTCGCGAGAACCGCAAGACTCGCTCTACCGCGAGCTGGTGGGATCGCCAGGTGATGAGCCGTCCCCCCGGATCATACGCATCGGCGACTGCCTCCAACCCGCCATCATTGCCTCGGCGATCTATTCGGGCCACAAGACCGCCCGAGAGCTGGGCGGCCAATTGAACGCGCTGCCGCGCGCCCGCGATCGCGTCGAAATCGGGCGTTAGCTGAACCACTGCGCAAAATTGAGCCCGATCGGATTTGACCCCCAGCCTGGCACACGGCAAATTGCCCGTTGATTGGGCAACGGAGGTTGGTCATGACTGATACTCAGGCGTCTGACATCGTCGAACACGTCTCACCGCTTCCCTTCGATCGCACCGTCGAGCGTCTCCTCGCCGCCATTGCGAAGGGCGGTCTGACGGTCTTCGCCCGCATCGATCATGCTGCGAATGCGCGGGCTGCCGGCGCGGCGATGCCGCCGGCGACGGTCCTGATTTACGGCAACGCGAAGGGAGGCACTCCCATCATGCTCGTCACACCGCGGGCGGCCCTCGATCTGCCACTACGCGCGCTCGTGCAGGAACGCACGGATGGGAAGGTTGTGGTGGCCTTTCATCCGGTCACGGCGATGCTTCGCCAAACCGGCGTACCGGCGGATGCTGCCGCCAGACTCGAGCCGGCACAGCGAATGCTCGTTGAGGCTATCGAATCCTGAGCGCGACGTTCGGCGCAGACCGAGCGCTTACTTCAGCCAGCCTGCGATCGCCGCGGCGTCCCACTCCTGGATGATCGGCGGGTTGACGTTGAAATTGCTGTAACGGATCCAAGTGGGGCGCACTCGCCAGTACACGAGGCCCGGCCAAGTCTGGCGGGTGGGGCCGTCGGGAAAACGGTCAAAATAGTAGGCCCGCACGTCGGCCAACTCCGCCTCCGTGGGAATCTCGGCAATACCCTCGTATTGCACGGTGCGTTCATGCTCCCAGCCGATAACGAACGCGACGCGCGGGTTCTTCACCAGGTTTTGGTGCTTGCGCGACTGGGTCACGGTGTCGAACAGAAGTTCCCAGCGGTCCGTGATGGCGACCCCGAGCACGGCGGCTTGGGGAGCACCTTGGGGCGTGACAGCCGCCTCGATTGCCCAGGGCTGGGCTCGCATGTAGGACAGCAGCTGGGTCGGGGTGAGGGGGGCATGATGTTCGCTCATGGATCCATTGTGCCCTATGGCTCGGCCGTCGACATGTGTGGAAACCCGAGGTTCGACAACGGCAGACCTCAGAACAGAATCGCAAGTTCGGAATCCACCGAGTGCTGCTCGCAACCGCTCATCCTGCCCGCTGCGCACGTAGCGCACGACGTCCACCCGCAATGCCTCCAACAACGCGTTCCGCTCATTCAGATATAACATCGCCGCGGCGATGCCCCGCGGGTCGGTTCCGTTCATCGTCGCGGAAGTTGCCGCTTCGATCGCTCTGCGCATGACGAGTTCGGTGGGCTTGTGGGTTCCGTCGTTCTGCCCGCCAGCTCGGTTGACGCCGATGCCATGGAGCAGCGCTTGCGCACGGCGCCAGTCATAATGTGACGAACCTGTTCGTTTTGCATGGTTTCCCGCTGATTAGACGCAACGCAGCGGAAACGAGCTTCTACGCCAGAATGACCGGGCCGACCATGAGGGAAAGCCGTAGCCCGGGCCCCGGCTGGCGACCCTGGCAAAGCTGACTTGGATCACATACTGGCCATGCGCAGGTGGTAAAGTTTGCTGTCACCCCCATATTTGGGGGAATGCGGTCTTTATGATCGCCTCGTTTTCCAGGAGAAACGAATGAATGAACCGACCGGCCGCTTGCCGCCCCGCAATTGGCCAGCCTATTTGATGTTTGTAGTCACGTTGGGAATTGCCGTCACGCTGGTTCCGTGGTACGGCATCGCGCACGGTTACTCCCTCGCCGCCTGGGTTGCCTTCGCGGTACTGTTGAGCGTCACGGAGCTGTCGATCACCTGCGGCTATCACCGCCTGTTTTCCCACGCCACCTATCAGGCACATCCAGTAGTCAAGGCGATCTTTCTTCTATTCGGTGCCATGGCTCTGCAGAATAGTGCCTTGATCTGGAGCGCCGGACATCGCGTGCATCACCGCTTCATCGATGATCCGGAAAAGGACCCCTATTGCGCGCGGCGTGGGTTCTGGTTTTCGCATATCGGCTGGATGCTCCGAAATTACCCGAGCGGCGACCCCGATTTGAAGTACGTGCGCGAACTGCAGAACGATCCGCTCGTGGCATTTCAGCATCGGCATTACCTGGCGCTCGCGGTCGGCATGAATGTCGGCGTGCCGCTGCTACTCGGCTGGGCGTTCGGCGACATCATCGGCATGGTCTTGCTTGCCGGGGTCCTGCGTCTCGTCATCAGCCATCACCTGACATTTTGCATCAATTCCCTGGCGCACATCGTCGGGACCCGCCCATACACCACGTCGAACACGGCGCGCGACAATGGGGTGGTCGCATTGCTCACGTTCGGCGAGGGATACCATAATTTTCATCACCAATTCGCGCATGATTACCGGAACGGGGTGCGCTGGTGGCAATATGACCCCTCCAAGTGGTTGATCAATGCGCTGCATTGGGCGGGCCTCGCCAAGAACCTCAAGCGCGTGCCTTGGTTCAAAATTCGCCGCGTGATGCTGGAGACTCAGTTTCTCAGGGCGAAACAAGAACTTGCGCGACAGGCCAGCTCCCCCCGGTTCGATGAATTGCGCCGGCGCGTGGCGGAAGAGTACGAGAGCTTCAGCAAATCGGTCGCAGCTTGGACCGCGTTGCGCGAGCAATCGATTGCCGATGCGAAGCGTGCGTTGGTAGATCGGTGGGAGAATTCGAATCTTCCGGCCAGTATCAAAGCTCTCGAGGATGGTTTGCATGAGCAGTATCGACGCATGCAACTCATCGGAGCGCAATTGGGTATTGCGCGCGCCTGAGCGTGCGCGAGGCTGTGATCCCTCGCCAGGGTCCGCATCAGCCTCGCAACAGCCTGGCGGCTACCATCGGAGCCGCCGGGATCGTCTACGGTGACATCGGCACATCGCCGCTGTATGCGGTCGATCAGATCTTCTTCGCGCATGGCGGTGTCGCCAGCACGCCGCGGAACGTGCTCGGAGGCATCTCGCTCGTCCTCTGGACCCTGACGATCATCGTCGCCATCAAGTACGCGCTGCTGGTACTGCCCGCGGACAACGACGGGGAAGGCGGGGTCTTTGCGCTTTACGGCCTGCTGCATCAATACAAGGGACGCATCGTCCACATTGTCCTCTGGTCGCTGATGCTGGGCGCGGGTTTGCTGCTGGGCGACGGCATGATCACACCCGCCATCAGCGTGCTGTCTGCCGTGGAAGGGCTGGGCGTTGCGGCCCCGGCGCTCGGCGGGGTCATCGTGCCGTTGACGGTGCTGTTACTGGCGATGCTGTTTGCCATCCAGGCGCATGGCACCACCGGCATTGGCCGTGTGTTCGGTCCGATCCTTCTTGTATGGTTCCTGGCGATTGCGCTGCTCGGGGCCGCACAGATCCGCCTGCATCCGCAAATCCTGGCGGCGTTCAACCCTGTCTACGCAATTGCCTTCCTACAACATTCGGGCTTCTATCCGGCACTGTTGATCTTGGGTGCCCTGATGCTGGTCGTGACCGGCGGCGAAGCGATGTATGCGGATCTGGGCCATTTTGGGCGGCGCCCGATCCGGGCAAGCTGGTTCGGACTCGTATATCCAGCGCTGTTGCTCAATTATCTGGGCCAGGGAGCCTACATGCTCGGCGGCGCGCCCGTCGCGGGCGGCAAACTGTTCTACAGTCTGGTGCCGCCCGTGATGCTGTACCCCATGATCCTCCTGGCGACAGTGGCCACCATCATCGCATCGCAAGCGCTGATCTCGGGTGCCTTCTCGTTGACCTCGCAGGCGATCGGGCTGGGCCTGTTTCCACGCATCCAAGTTCGGCATACACATCATGCACACGCGGGCCAGATCTATGTCCCGTTCATCAATTGGGTGTTGTTCGCCGGCTGCATCGCTCTCGTGGCCGGCTTCGGTTCCAGTGCGGCGCTGGCCTCTGCGTACGGCCTGGCGGTCTCGGGTGTCATGCTGATCACGTCCCTCGCCATGATCGCGGTGGCGCGATTGCGCTGGAAATGGAGCCGAACGCTGACTTATCTGGTCTGGGGACCACTGACCGCCTGCAACGCGGCGTTCCTGGTGGCGAGCACCCTCAAGATTCTCGACGGCGGTTACGTTCCGTTGACCATTGGCTCGATCGTATTCCTGGTGATGGCAACCTGGCGATGGGGACGCAAGGCAACTTTCGCGGCTTACCAAGCCAGGCCCACCATGACGGTGGCCGAATTGATCCGGCTGCACCGCGAAGCAAGCCACTTCATGGAGCGCACCGCGGTGCTGATGGCGCCCAATCACCTGCGATCACAGGCAGATCGGGCACCAGCCCTCCTGCAACTGATCTGGGATCGGCATGGATTATTGCCGCGGAATCTCATCTTCGTCGAGGTGAAGCACGCGAAGGTCCCCTACATTCACGGCAATCGGTACGCCGTCACGGTGCTCGATCGCCATCCGGTCCGGGGCAGCATCATGAGCGTGGAAGTCAGCTTCGGGTTCATGGAGGAGCCGAACGTCGAGCAGGCGCTCTGGGGCATGGCGCGACACCACGAGATCGCGCTGCCTACCGATCGGAGCGAATGGATCGTGCATGTATCGAACGAGAATTTGCTTCCCGCCAAGCGCATGAGCCTGTTGCGCAAAATCCGTTTTCGCCTGTTCCTGACGTTGCGATTGGTGTCCCGGCCGGTCTACTACGCGTACGGACTGGGGGATGAAGTGCAGCTGTCGGCCGAGGTGATGCCGGTCCGATTGGATTAGCCGCGGCAGCCCTGAAACTCGAAAATCCTACAGTGACTCTCCCAGGAGAACGACAATGGCTGGCAAGAACACGATCTGTCTCTGGTATGAGGGTTCTGCGTTGGAGGCTGCTCGCTTTTATGCCGAGACCTTCCCCGACAGCGCCGTGGGCACAGTGCACCGGGCGCCGGGCGACTATCCCGACGGCAAGCAAGGCGATGTCCTGCTGGTCGAGTTCACCGTGATCGGCATTCCTTGCGTCGGCCTCAATGGCGGTCCGCAGTTCAAACATAACGAGGCGTTCTCATTTCAGGTCAGGACGGACGACCAGGCCGAGACCGACCGCTTGTGGAACGCGATCGTGCGCAATGGCGGCGAGGAAAGCCAGTGCGGCTGGTGTAAGGATCGGTGGGGCGTGTCGTGGCAGATCACCCCGAATGCCCTGATGGCCGCACTATCCGATCGCGATCCCGCAGCGGCCAAGCGCGCGTTCGAAGCGATGATGACCATGAAAAAGATAGACATCGCCGCAATCGAGGCGGCTCGGCGGGCAAAGCGATAAGCGCTGCTTGACTAGATCAGCCGACAGATCTGGCCGGGCTCCAGGGCCAACCGCGGCCGCATAGATAACAATACGCACACCACACTGCGCGCTCCGCTGAGCATTCGGGGACATAAAGCAACAACTCGCGCTCATGCTCGAGTCCGTATCCGCCCCCCGCAAAGCTGCTCAGGCGAAAGGGTGTTCCCCCCGATTTCATCAACTCGTTGAAGCTATCGATCCCCGACAGACCACGCAGTCGATTGCCGGCGTCAAGCACCTGTGTGCGTGCTTTCCCCTCCTTGGTCGCCGCCTCGATCCGTTGATGCAAGGCCAAAAAGCGCTGCTCCACCGCATTTTCGAACAGAGGATCATCCCGATCGAATATCGCGAAATCGAGAGCAGCCCACTCGTCTTTGGACAATTGTTGCTCGGCCAGAGGAAAGAACCGTTCGTCCTCCTCTCTCATGTGCTGTCGATAGCGCTGCGTAAATTCCCGAATCACTTCCCGCGCCTCTGTCTCCGCGGCTCGCGGTTCCCGGCGCAATCGGCGCACCGCGTCGCCGAATTTCTCGGTCAGCTCGTGCAACCGAACGTGCTCGGCGGCCAGATTTTTGAGGCCGGCGCACGAACCCGGCTCGCGTCTACTCAAGAGCTCGTAGACGAGATCTTCCTTCGGGTGATGACAGAGGTCCGGATAGTCGGAGAAATATTCCCACGCGAGGTTCAGCAAATCTGTGTCGAGCGGCGCTCCCGCGTCAGCGGCCGCGACTTGATCTTCGATCAACCCGAGCAAGTGACCCAGGTTTCGATGCTCCAGACGCAGCAAAAGCAAGGTATCCGGCATCTCAATTTCTGATTTCGCGAGAGCTAGGCGCCGGGTTAGAGAACGGGCCCACCGCGCGTGTGCCCTCTGACTTTTCCCAGGTCAGCGGATAACGCGCAGGGGACCGCCTCTGTATTGCTGCGAATCGCCAGTATCAGTGAGCCGCTGCGGGTTTCGCCACAAAGCCTGAGCAATAACCGTGGGGCGGGATCTCCGTATCACCCGGATAGAGCTTGCAGCCATTCACATCGTCATTATTCCCCGGCTTGTCCTTGTTGGGAATGAAGTTGACGCAGTTGCTGCACTGCTTATCACCATTGGGTTGTTCCTGAAACTTCAAGGCATTGCGGATGGCCGCGTTTTGCGCCGCAGATGCCAAGAGGGGAAAGCCGGCAAGGGGGATTACGGCTATCGCCGAAACCCCAATCTTAAGTACTTTTCGACGCGAATGTTTCGCTGAATTTTTCATCGTATTAAGGCCTCTTGTCAGGTGGTTGGGCAACTCCGCTCGTATGCTTTTGTCATGCTCCGCGAATCGCCCCCGATGCAACATCCGGACTTCTACTGACGACATAGGTTGGATTCCGGCGGCGCGACGGGAATCCACCGAGACCGGCCCGGGCAAAGCCGTGTTTCTGCAACCAGGGGGCCGTAGCGGGTTCCGCAGTGCCGCATTGAGCCGCATTGAGCCGTATTGAGCCGCATGGCATATTCCAGCCCGGGCAGTCTCAATAATAATTTACAAATCGATGACGCGATTCGCTCCCATTTTGCACATTGTCAGTTGAGAGGGGGAAATTCAGCCGATGCCAGATTCGGCCATGCTACGGCGGCAGGTGTCGCATGGCCAAAAAGCAATATTTCCGTTTGGAATACACGAGGGGGAACTCAATGAATACAACATCTCGACCAGCTATCACGCTCTTATGCGGGCTCTCCATGGTCTGCGGCATCACTCATGCAACGCAACCTCCCGACCTGGTTCAGAGCGATGGCTACGGTAATACCGCCATGGGCACTGATGTGCTGTATGACTTGACCACCGGATACTACTACAACACCGGAGCGGGCTATTTAGCTCTCTATCTCAACCAGACCGGCCAATACAACACGGCATTCGGCGCGGCGGCGCTGCTTGAGAATACGGCTTCATATAACACGGCGGTGGGAACATTCGCACTGGAGATCAATGGAGCAGGCGCCGCCAATACGGCCGTGGGCTATGAAGCGTTGGGGGAGAATACGGCCGGCGGCGACAATACAGCCGTAGGGTACGAGGCGCTTCTCAAGAACACGGGAGGTATCTTCAACGTTGCTGTGGGTCAAGGCGCGCTGCAGGCCAACCAGAGCGGCTCCAGCAATACCGCGATTGGCGAGACCGCGCTTCTCGAATCCACGGGAAGCGGGAACATCGCCATCGGCGAGAAGGCCGGCATCAGCCTCACCACCGGCAATAGCAATATCTACATCGGCAGTAGCGGCGCCAACGAAAGCGACACAATCCGCATCGGAGGAAGCGCGCAAACTGCCACCTACGTCGCTGGCATCTATGGCTCCCCGGTCACAGGCAGCGCGGTTTTTGTGACATCCTCCGGTCAACTCGGGGTATTGGCCTCCTCGGAGCGCTATAAGATGGATATTGAGACCATGACCGAGCTCTCACCGAAGCTCGCCAAATTAAGGCCCGTGACGTTTCACTATACAGCCGACCCGCACGGTATGTTGCAGTACGGTCTGATTGCCGAGGAGGTGGACAAGGTGTATCCGGAGTTGGTCATCCGAGACGAGAAGGGCTCGATCCGAGGCGTGCGTTACGAGGAGCTTGCGCCGATGCTGCTCCATGAGGTGCAAAAGCAGCAGCAGCAGATCGACGCCCAGGATGCAAAGATTCGTGGCCTACAGCATCAGGTTGCGAAAGTGAACGCTCTAGAGCGCGAACTGGCCAAGATGCAAGCCGCGCTCCCCGCGTTACAGAATCAGTTCGTCGCGCAGCGCTAACTCTGGCCTTTGCGGGGGCGTCTGTCGCCCCCGGGAGAGTTGAACGTCTTAACTGAAACAAACATACGAGACGCCAAGCCATCGGAGCTCCGGTTGTTGGCAAAGCTCTGGTTCGATGGCTGGCAAGACGCGCATGCGCGAATCGTACCAGCGGCTCTTGCCCAGCTGCGTACGCTGAACAACTTTGAGGAACGACTGCGAGCTGCTTCGATGAGCGTGCGGGTAGCCGGAGAAGTAGGCGCACCGGTCGGCTTTTACTATCTGAAACGTGACGAGTTGTATCAATTCTTCGTTTCTTCCAATGCGCGAGGCTCCGGAATCGCCGCGCTTCTAATGGCGGATGCCGAAGCTCGTCTCCTCGAAAGCGGTGTCCACAAGGCTTGGCTCGCGTGCGTTATTGGCAACGATCGCGCCGCCGGGTTTTACCAGAAGTGCGGCTGGATCCGCACCGGGACAGTGACCGACCATGTCGCGGTGCCGGGCGGTACGTTTGCACTTGAGGTTTGGCGCTTCGAGAAATCGCTCGGATAGCCGATTTGATGCTCAGCGTGGAATTGCCGCTGCTGCGGTCGACTCAACCATGCTCGTCCTTCATCTTCCATGCGTCCAGCAGCTTCGGCTGCTGGATGTTCCAATCGACGACGCCAACCGTCGCTGCCCACTGCTCATGGTCTGCCACCAAACGGGCATTGCATCGTCTCCTCGTCACGTCAGCTGAGAGTCTAGCTCCCCTCGAAATCCCGCGCCGCTCTGATTGGACGCAGGTAGCCAGGTTATCCGTCGCCTGCTACGTTATGCGGGTGCGCAATGCCTCCTGTTCTTGCGGCCAACTCTCGGCAATCACTTCTGTGCACATGGAGTAGCACCGTACAGGCGGTGTCATTCCATGCAGTGGCCCTGGTTGCCTGTCGCTCTCGCCGGGTTGGCCGTCACGGTCAGCATGGCGATGCCCGTACGACGGGTGCGCGCGGCAGACGTGCCACAGACAACTTCTGAGCCCACACCCGAGATTATTGTCACCACCCCGCGAGGCGGCGCCATCGGCGGCGGCATCGAGCCGCTATTGGAACTATCGCCCTCGGAACTGGACTCTTATGGCGCCGACTCGCTCAGCGACCTCGTTGACGCTCTGCGCCCTCTGACGCGCAGCAGCCGCAGCGATCAGATGGCGGTCGTACTCATCAATGGCCACCTTGCGGGTCAAACGGAATTCGACAATCTGCCGCGCGAAGCCATCGCACGAGTCGACGTCCTGCCGGAAAGCGTCGCATTACAGTACGGCTTTTCCGAGAACCAACGCGTGCTCAATTTCGTGCTACGCGAGCACTATGCCGCCATGCCGGTACGCGCCGCCGAAAGCGGCGCCACGGAGGGTGGCGGCCAAGCAATCGCGGCCGACGCCTCCCTGGTCCGATTGAACGATGAAGCCCGGGGCACGCTGCTTGCAACCTACAAAGACAATGCCTGGCTGCCCGACAACGATCGCGGCATCTCGGTACCGGACAGCTCCTACTACACACTGTTGCCCAACAAAACGGACACCAAGATTGCGGCCACCGTCAGTCATTCCCTGCTCGGAGTGAGCAGCTCGTTCGAAGCGTCATACGATGTCGCGTCCGCCCGCTCATTGCAGGGGCTCGCGACGGCGACGGGTTCGTTGACGGGTGAGATGCAACAGCCTCTCGATGAAAGCGGTGCCGTACGAACCTCCCGTGTGGCCATGCAGCTCACCGGCCTGCTTCACGATTTTGTTTGGGGCACGACCGTGTACTACATGCATGTCGCCTCGAGATCGACCAGCGATCTTGGCTTCGATGGCATCGACGATATGTTGATCGACCGTACCGAATCCGCATTCAACATCGGCAATCTGCAGTTGTCCTTGAGCGGCCCTGCCGCTTCGCTGCCGGCCGGGCCCGTGATCGCCAATTTCAAATTGGGATTGCAATATCAGGGATTCGACACCCGCGACGCGGAGCCCGCAGCCGCCCTGACCGCGAGCAATCTGGTGCGGACCGTTCGCAGCGCCAATTTCAACGCCAGTGTTCCATTGGCCGACCGGGACCGCGGTATTCTCCCCGCCCTGGGTGCAATGTCCGGAACGTTCAGCGCATCGCTCGACTCGGTCTCCGATTTCGGCGATCTGTTCAGCGGCAGCGTTGGCTTGGATTGGCACCCAGTCAAGAAACTCCATCTCGACGCCATTTACACCGACCATCGCGCCGCTCCCACGGTGCAGCAGTTGCGAGCGCCGCCGATATACACCTCGAACGTCGAGACCTTCGACTACATCACGCAACAGACGGTCTATCTGACGGAAATCACCGGTGGCAACGATGCGCTTGCCCCGGCCGACTCGCGCCAGGGCTCCTTCGGAGTGTCGGTTGGACCGTTCGCCGGCAAGACTGAATTTCTTGCTCACTATGAAGAAAGTCGCATTAGCAACGCGATCGGTGCCCTGCCCCCTGCTACCGCTGCGGTCGAATCGGCATTTCCCGGTCGTTTCGTCCGTGATATGGACGGTTCTCTGATCGGGATCGACGACCGCTGGGTCAACCTCGAACGTGAACAAGTCGATGACGTGAAATGGGGTGTCAACGTCTGGATACCCGTGGGCGAGTCGCCGCCCAAGGCCATGGCGAATCGGATCGAATTCTCCTTGTTCGATACCTGGTACCTGCGCGACGTGACACTGATTCGTTCAGGAATCCCCGAATTGAATCTGCTCGATGGCGCTCCGTCCGACGTGGCCGGGGGTCAACCGCGTCATAAAATCGAATTTCACACGCTCTATCATCGCGACGGAGTCGGTGTCCTTCTCGCGGTCGCTTGGCGCAGCCCGACGGTGGTCGGCAGTGGTGACCCGGCGGCCTCGGATCCCATTTATTTCTCATCCCTGGGAACGGCCGATTTACGCGTCTTCCTGGATCTCGGACACCTGCCGCGGATGCGCAGCGCGTCCTGGGCCCAAGGGGCGCGCGCTTCGCTCGCCGTCACCAATTTATTCGACCGCCGGCAAACGGTGCATGATGCCTTTGGCGCCACCCCAACCGCGTTCGAACCGGGATTCCTCGATCCCCTGGGCCGGGTGTTGGCACTGACCATCCGCAAGGTGTTCTAGCATCAAATTGCGGTGGACTCGAGACAGCCGCTCAAGTATTCAATAAGCCGGGTGATGGCCACCGAAAGCTCCGGGCCCCCACGCAGATAATGGTCGGCGCCCCAGATCGGATACAGCGAACCCGGAAGTGCCGCGAGCTCCGCGAGAACGGCGAATCCGTCGTTGGGCCCAAACGCTGCCAGCCGCCTCTGGAAACGCCTGGAGCGACGGTCGCGAAGCTGCGAATGCAGTGGGAACGCCGCGATTTGCACGAATTGAAGGTGCTCCGGAATCTCAAAAGAAGCGCCGGGTCGATGGAACAGCAGCTCGCGAAGAGACGCGAGTCTGCGGCGTCGGTACCAAAACCAAGCACTGATCCACGCGCGCGCGAGTGGACGACGGAACACGGTTTCCGCCGTGGGCGTTCCAAAAGGAAGTCCGCTGACGCTGACCCACGCGTGGACGCGCTGAAAGGCGACGCGTGCCTGAGGGCGGCTGAGAGCATGCCGCACTTCAGCGCTCCCCTTGCTGAGGGAGAACAGCAGCACACGGCTGGATTCAGGAACCGCCAGCAACCGGCCGATGATCAGATCGGCTGCCTTCTCCAACCCCTCGGTACCGTCCAGCGGGACAATGTCGAGCGGGATCTCGAGCCGCACCGCGATCTCGCGCAGAACTGCGCCGTCCGCGCCGGTACGCGGAAAATCCCGATAAAGGATCCCGGGCACCAGAACGATGCGCAAGTCACGGGCGAGATTACGCCGGGCGGGCCGGGTTCCCTCGAGCGCCTCCCACAGGCCACGATTCTTCGGGGCCGCGCGCACGCTCGCATAAAGCGCCCTCGTGGCGCCATCGAGCGCCGCGAGGCGGGCATCTTCACGGCCGAGCGTCATGTGCCGCTGGTGTCGCGCGCCTCCTCAGTCCCCACGCGATCAAACCTGCGATGATGGCTCCGCCCAGAAACCCCGCGATCGCTCCGAGGCGACCGGACACCTTGACCGCGAGGTCTTGCACGGGGTTTGAAAACACGTTCGCAGAAACATGGTAGCTCGCAAGCTTCCATTCTCCCGCCTTGCGCACGAGGGTCGCGGTCCAGCGGCTGGTGAGCTCGAGAGTATTTCCTGCGCCAATCGCAGCGGTGCTCGCCAGCGCACGCTTGAAGGTAAACTGATCGTGTATCGATCCGAATGCGATCGCGGTGTCAGGTCCGTGCAGAATCGACAGGTCATCCACCTTGAGCGTGCTCACGAGGTTCGACAGGATGCTGCCCTCGCCCTCGATCATCTCCTGGTAGAAGCGGCGTATGCCGTCCGGGCCGCGGCTGACCTCGCCATTCTGCCAAGTCACGACGACTTCCGGATCGACGTGCGCCAACACGCCCTCGATATCGCGACGCTGCCACGCGTCGAGCATCTCGTCGCGCACGTGGCGCAGCTCATCGTGTACCGCAAGCGTCTCAGGGGACGCCACGGTGGCAGCCGGCGGGGCCATAGTCGAGCCGGCCTGCCCCCAAACGCCAGACGAGAGCGTCATCAAAACGAGCGCGGCGCCGAACGCTGCCGCTTTACATGATCGATACCCGGTGTTCATCGTAATCCTGCCCCTTCCGTTGGTTTTCAGCCCTCAGGGACGACAGCTGCCCAGCGCAGGAATGCCGCCAATGTTTCGTCGCCCGCGCGCAGGCCACCGGCAACGTAGTCCATCCCCTGGAGGCGCAGATCGCCTCGCAGGAAGTTGCGAACCGCGATGCGCTTGGCCTGGACCCGCAACCAATCCTTCAGCACCAACCCAAGCAGCATCCCAGATCGTTGCGCGTTAACGACCACGGTCACCGTGCAGGCGTGCTCACCGGCAGGCTCCACCGAGACGATACCGAAGGTCTGATCGCGGGCGAAGCGTGCGCGCACCAGCAGCAGATTTCCGTTCCACGCGGCAATGTCGAATTCGACGCGCGGGCCGGAAACCCACCGTGTCGCACGATCAAGCCAGCCATGGCCGTCGATGGCGTATTCGTAAGTGACCTCGAGGCTGAAGCGGCTCGGGGCGCGGAGCTTTGGCTCCGCCACTAGCCGCCGCCCGTGCGCGAAGGGAAGGTGGCGGGCGTCGAACCCATTGGCACCGATCATGTACCACTGCGTGTTCACCCGCCATTTGAAAGGGGCGGCACTGATCAGCGTGGCATCCCCGAACGACGGCAGCGGGAAGGTGGCTTCGGTCCCCAAAAACACGAACAGCGCGCCGAAGCGCTCATCGACGGGATACGCGGTGTTGCGCAAATCATTCTGTTGGCAAAAGCCCGACCGATCGAAGCGAAAGCGATGGTGGGGGCATTCGATGGCGTCATCCACCACGCGGCCCGCCCCCAGATCGGTGCCGAGGTGTGGGCAGCGTGCCTCCTGCGCACCGACCCGCCCGTCCTGGCCGCGAAACAGGACCAGCGAACGCCCGCACAAGACTATTGGCCTGACCGCCCCTCGTGGCAACGCGGACGAGGGACCCACGGCATACCAGGATTGCGGACAACGAGGAAAGTCCTCAGGATATGGGGCAGGCAACGGCGAGCCAGGAACGGCACCTGCACAACCACTATCCCCCATGGAAACAGCCACGTCCCTCACGCCAACCGTTCCGGACCGTACACGCCGATTGGATTCCGTCCCAATACCTGTCGCATTAAATGTGTCGATTGCAGTGTGCGCCTGCGCAACCGCCGCCATACTACTTCGAGCGGCGAGTCATTGCGACTCCTGGTGGAAAGTCGCTCTGTGCGCGGCGGCCTTCTCGTTCGTTGGTAACACGGTGTTCTCATGCCTCCACGAGTGCGTTCACGGCATTTTTCACCCCAACCCACGCATCAACTACGCTTTTGGAGTGCTTTGCGCCGCGCTCTTTCCCACTGGATTCTCGTTGCAACGGGCAGCGCATCTCGCGCATCACCGCAACAATCGCACTGAAACCGAGAGTTTCGATTACATCTATCCCGGCGACAACAAGCTGCTGAAGATACTGCAGTGGTACGGCATCATTTCCGGGGTTTACTGGGCGGTGGTGGTCTTGGGATGGGTGATGTATCTTCTGCTGCCGTTCGCGTTCCGCCGTAAGTCACTGAAACCTCAATGGTCGCAGGTCGCCGAACACACGAGCGGCCCGGCCTATGTGCGCGCCTTCGCTACGGCGCCCCCGGTTAGAGCACGGCTTGAACTCGTGGTCACGATCACGCTGCAGCTGGCGGCTTATTACTTCCTGGATCTTTCCCCGGCGGGCTGGCTCGCGTGCTATGTTGCATTCGGCATCAACTGGAGCGCGATTCAGTATGCTGATCACGCCTTCTCCCGTCTTGATGTCATTGAGGGAGCATGGGACCTGCGCGTACACCCGTGGGTACAGGCAGTATTTTTGAACTACCACCTCCACCTCGCGCATCATCGCCAACCCACGTTGCCGTGGATTTATCTGCCTCGGTTCGTGGATCGTGACCGGTTTCGTCCCCGGTTCATAACGCACTACGCGCGCATGTGGCTTGGACCGCGTCGCGCGCCGGAGCGTCCGCCTTGACGCAAAACCCGGGCGGGTCGCTGCCGGTCGACTTATGGCCGCACCTGTGGCGCTTCACGCTGCTGTGTTTGTTGATCACGGCAGAGTTCGCTGTGGTGTACTACGGCGCGGATTGGATCACCGCCCGCCATGCGCTGCGCATTCATGCATACGGCACCTCAGAACTGCGCATTCCACTGGTACCCGTCATGGTCGTGCCCTATATGACCATGTACTGCATTTTCCTGTTCGCCCCCTTCGTCCTGCGAAGCACTGCCGATCTTGACCGCTTTGCCGGGGCGCTCGCACGGGTCATAGTGATTGCAGGTGTCGCATTCGTACTGTTGCCAGCCCAGCTGGGGTTCACGCCGGTCAACACGACTGCAAGCGTGTGGGACCCGTGGTTGCGTCTCGCCACTGCGTTGAGCCGCACGTATAACCTCGTGCCTTCATTGCACGTGGCACTATTCACAGTGGCTGCCGCCACGTATGCGACTCGGGTGTCGATGTGGGTGCGCGTGTTGCTCGGAATCTGGCTGGTTATCGTAGCTGCATCCACGATACTGGCCCATCAACACCATCTGATTGATGTTGCGGCCGGACTAGTCCTCGGCGTGTGGGGCGCCCGGGTCGCCACGGCCGGCAGCATGCCCCCGCTCGCTCACCACGGAAGTCCCACCGCCTTCAGCCAAGAGGGATCCCGATGCTCTCCATAGCTCTGCTGTCGCCTAAAGGACGGCTCTACCGCCATCGGTCCGGTATCTTCAAGCGTTCACTGCGCTATGCACCCCTCACGCTGCCAACGCTTGCCAGCTTGATCCCAACCGACATAGCGCACCGGGTAACTCTGATCGACGAGGGCATCCGCGACATCCCGCTGGATCTTCAGGCCGACATCATCGGGATCACGGTGATCACCCCAACGGCGCCGCGCAGCTATTGGCTCGCCGATCACTTTCGGGCACGAGGCGCCACGGTAGTTCTCGGCGGCCCGCATGTGACGCTGGTACCGGACGAGGCCATGCTGCACGCGGACGCGGTGGTTGTGGGCTACGCCGAGGAAAGCTGGCCGCGGTTGCTGCGAGATCGCATCAACGGCCGTCTTGCGCGGCGCTACGACCAGATTCCCGATCTCAGTCTCGCCGGCGTGCCGCCGGTGCGCCGGGATCTGGTTCCGAAGGGCGACTACATTACTACCGACGTCTTTGAAGCGACACGCGGATGCGCACACGCGTGTGATTTCTGCGTCGTGCCAACGGCATGGGGGCGACACCAGCTGCAGAAACCGGTAGAGGAAGTGGTCGAAGACATTCGGCGCACCCGGGCGCGGCGGCTGATCTTCATCGATCTCAACCTCGTTTCCGACCGCCGTTACGCAGCGAAACTGTTCGAGGCGCTCGTGCCGCTGGGTGTTCAATGGTACGGCCTCGCGACGTCGCTGCTCGCGAAAGACCTGGAGCTCCTCGAACTGTGCCAACGGAGCGGTTGCCGGGGGCTGCTGATCGGGCTGGAGTCGATTTCTCGCAACGGGCTGCGCGAGGTGCACAAGGGCTTTCAGGACCCCGGCGAATTCAAAGACCTTATCGCGGTGTTCCATCGACACGGCATCGCCATTCAGGGGTGCTTCGTATTTGGTTTCGACGATGACACGCCCGAGGTCTTCGAGCGCACCGCGGAGTTCGTCGTGGAAGCGCGGATCGACCTGCCGCGGTTTGCCGTGCTCACGCCCTTTCCCGCGACACCGCTGTTCAAACGCTACGAGCGCGAAGGGCGGCTCTTGACCCGCAACTGGGAGCTCTACGATGGCCAGCATGTCGTCTTTCAGCCGCGACACATGAGCGCAGACGCGCTGATGCGCGGCACGGAAGCGGCCTGGAAGCACGTCTATCGCTACCGCTCGATCGCGCGCCGCATCTGGCGTTCACCGGCATCCAGATCGGTTGTGATCGGCGCGAACCTGGGATATCGCTTCTATGCCCACCACCTGGACCGCTTTTACAACTGCGACTGGGGATTGATTCGGAAAATCAGCGGGCCGGGCTCGGCCGAAGCGGCGCCTCCGGCCCGCAGCGACGACTCGGCGCGGGTCGCATAGCCATGCGGCTTACGCTGATTCATCCATGCATAGGCCGACACGCGGGCGACAAACGCTACATCCGTAGCTGGCAGATGGAGCCACTGGCGCCCGCCGTACTGGCTGGGCTCACACCCAGCGACGTGCAGATCCGCTTCTACGACGATCGCCTCGAGCCCATTCCCTACGACGAGCCGACCGATCTCGTGGCCATCAGCGTGGAGACCTACACTGCCACGCGCACCTACCAGATCGCCAGCGAATTTCGCCGTCGCGGCATTCCCGTGGTGATGGGTGGATTTCACGCCACATTGTGCACTCAGGAAGTGGCGCGATATGCGGACGCCGTAGTCGTCGGCGAGGCGGAGAGCCTTTGGCTCGAACTTCTCGATGATTTCCGGCACCGCGCCCTGCGCTCAGTCTACCGCGGGTCTGGACGGCCCGATTTGGCGGCGAGCCGCTACGACCGCACCATCTTTCGCGGCAAGCGATACGTGCCAGTGACGCTTGTCGAGGCCGGCCGCGGTTGCCACTGGCGCTGCGAGTTCTGCGCCGTTCAGGCCTATTTCTCGTCCACTCAAACGCGGCGTCCGATCGATGACATCCTCGCGGAGATCACCCGGGCGCGCACGCGTCGAAATTTCTTCTTCTTCGTCGACGACAACATCACCTCGAATATGGATCAGGCCAAGGAGTTCTTCCGCGCTCTGATACCCCTGCGCATTCGTTGGGTGTCGCAGGCGAGCATCAATGCGGCCCACGACGAGGAGTTTCTGGAGCTGATCGCCCGCAGCGGCTGTCAGGGCCTGCTCGTGGGATTCGAAAGCCTCAACGCGGCAACCCTGCGCAAGATGCGCAAGGGCTTCAATACCATGGCGGGCGGATATGAGGTGGCGCTCGCGAATTTGCGACGACACAGAATTCGGCTGTACGCCACCTTCATTTTTGGATACGACGATGACGATCAGGAAACCTTCCGCATCACGACGGATTTCGCGCGGCGGCACAGCTTCTACATAGCCGCCTTCAATCATCTGACCCCTTTCCCTGGAACTCCCCTCTACGAACGAATGCAACGGAACGGTCAGCTCATCTACGACTCTTGGTGGACAGATCCCCGATATCGCTACAACCACATTCCGTTCCGGCCGAAACAGCTTGCACCTGAAGAGCTTCAACGGCTTTGCATAGAAGCTCGTGCCAGCTTTTATTCGGTCGCGAGCATAACGCGCCGCTTAATGGATCCGGTAAATCGCTCGAATGGCTTCATGGCGCGCAACTTTCCCCTGATCAATCTCATGTTGCGCGGTGAGGTTCGGCAGCGGGACGAGCTGCCTCTCGGAGATGCGGGATGGCAAGGAACGCTCATTGAGAGTGGGGCCTGCTCGAGGCGAGCGTCGCCTGCCTCCACGAGCGCTCTCTTGCATGCGGTTTGAGCTGGCGGTTTCCTCTGACGAGGCGGCGTTGCGCCGCTTGCTTCGTGAGTCGCCCATGGAAGGCGAGATCAAGCTCACATTGGAGCGCGAGCCCTGTATTGACCTCGCCCATGGGATCGAGGGAGATCGGACTGTCGTCCTCGTCGGTCGGTCCGGGCTCGACGAGGATCCCGTTGCCATGGGGGCATGCTCGCTGCTCACGAGCTTCGTGAATGGTGTGCCCACCTCCGTGGTGTATCTTGGGCAACTTAGGATCCATCAGAACCACCGAGGCCGCGCAGGCGTCTTGCGCCGCGGATATGCGGCGCTAAGGGATCTGGCCGGAAGCACCGGGCACGCGCGACTTTTTTTCACCACCATCGTCGCTGACAACGTGCCGGCACGCCGCCTGTTCGAGGCGGGACTGCGTGGCATGCCCCGGTATCGCCCATTAGGGGATGTGTTGAGTTTGACATTTTCGACCAGAAATCGGAGGAACAGTACAACACGGAGTGAAGTAAGCGCCGCGAAAGCCGAGGATTTGGCCGAGATCGCCGACTGCCTGGGGCGCTACGGAGCGCGCTTCCAATTTGCGCCTCGTTGGACTCCGACGGATCTCGTTTCCCCAAAGCGTGCGCGCGGCTTGCACCCTGAGGATTTTATCGTTGTCCGCAGCGGGTCACGGATCGTTGGCTGCCTGGCGTGCTGGGATCAACGGGAGTTCAAACAGATTGTCGTCCGTGGCTACTCGTCTCGATTGAGTCTGCTGCGCCCGGTGTGGAACGTGGTGGCTCCGCTGGTGGCAGCGCCGGGGTTACCGGCCCCAGGCTCGTCGTTACCCGTTGCCTTCCTCTCGCACCTGGCCATCGACAATGATGATGCGGAGGTATTCGAGGCACTCTTGGGCGCCGGGCTCGCTCGTGCCGCCTCCCGCGGAGCCGAGTATGCGATTCTCGGCCTCGCCGAGCTGAATCCACTTACCGCTGCGGCGTTGCGATGGAGGCCCAGGAGCTATCGCAGCCGGGCGTACCTGGTGTACTGGCCCGAGGGCGAATCCGCGGCCGATCGCGTGGATGCGAGAACACTTCACCTGGAGATGGCGATACTGTGATTGGGGAGATGGTAGAGCGGGCGAAGCTCGATTCCGCAGACATTGCGGAAATGTATGTGCTGTTCACATCGCACTTTGAGCGCGTGAGCGAATCGCGGTTTCGTGAGGATCTCGATAACAAGGATTGGGTTGTTCGGATACGAGACGCGAGCACGCTGGTCGGATTCACCAGTATCCGGCGTATGCACGTCGACGTGGAAGGGAAAGGGCTCGACCTGATTTACTCCGGGGATACGATCGTCAAACCGCAAGCCCGGAGCTCGACGTTACTGGCGCGAACGTGGATTGAATCGGTGCGGCGGATCAGTGACCTCTGCCCGACCTCGGAATTGCACTGGTTTCTGCTTGTGTCAGGCTTTCGAACTTACCGTCTTCTGCCCGTATTCTGGAAGGAATTCTTCCCGAACTACCAGGTTGAAACGCCCGCGAGTGTGCGCAGCACGATGGATCATGTGGCCACCCGGATGTTCGGCGCAGACTACGATCAGGACAAAGGCGTGGTCAGATTCAAGGAGCCGCAGCCCCTCCGACCGGAGTTGGCCGGCATCCCCGAGAGTCGATTGAACGATCCGCACGTGAGATTCTTTGCGTCCGTCAATTCAGGACATGCTGAAGGTGATGAGCTCGTATGCTGGACGCGCCTGTCAAAGGACAACCTTACCGGTGCGGGAGCGCGCATGTGGGGTGCGGCCCAGAGCGTGCCGGCGGTCACAGGCTCAGGATGAAGGTATCCTCCGCCCTGGTTAACGCGGGATGGATCGGAGCGCAGGGACGCTCTTACGTGAGCTTCCGCTCGGCACTCCGGCATCCCGACCGGGCACAGGAAGCAATACTCTTGCGGTATTTGCGGGCGAATGCGCAGACTTCCTTTGGGCGGCGCCACCAGTTTCAAGCGATACGCTCGGTCGGTGAGTTTCAGGAGCGCGTCCCCTTATCCACATTCGATGACTACGATGAATCGATTGGGCAGGTCCGAGCGGGTGTGCCCAACGTCCTCACAGCAGAAGCCGTGAGATGCCTGCAGCCATCCAGCGGCTCAACGCGTGCGGCCAAACTCATTCCGTACACGGCGACCCTGCAATCTGAGTTTGGACGCGCCATCGGCCCATGGATGTTTGACCTTGCCCGAAGCACACCCGCGATCCTCGGCGGCCCGGCGTATTGGTCGGTGAGCCCGCTTCGCACCCGGGAGATCGATGACGCCGCGATGCCGCGTCCAGTGTCGACCGCGACCCGCACCCCCGTGGTGGGCTTCGAGTCGGACAGTGCCTACTTGGGGGGGTGGCTGCAGAGACTCGTACAGCGCGCGCTGATTGACTGCGAGGACCTGAAATACGCGCGCGACATCACCGAATTCAGGCGCCGAACGCTTTTGCGGCTTCTAGCTGAGTCCGAGCTCCGCGTGATCTCGGTTTGGCATCCGACATTCCTGACATTATTGCTCGATGAGCTCACTGCGTGTTGGGATGAAATACTGGCGCAGTTGGCGCGAGGCGTACCGAGCGCGGAGCGGTTGCGGTCGATAGCGCCGAACCCTCGCCGAGCAGATCGACTTAGATCGGTCGACCCAAAAGCTCAAGGTGAAATCTGGCCGCATCTTGCGACGATCAGCTGCTGGGGCGACGGTCACGCGGCTGGGCTCCTCGCCGACCTCAAGACGCGATTCCCGGGGGTGCGAATTCAACCCAAGGGATTGATTGCGACTGAAGCCATTGTCAGCATCCCGTATGAGGATAAATTTCCGGTCGCCATTCGCTCTCACTTTTTCGAGTTCATTGATGATCGGGGAATAGCGAGAACCGTCTGCGAGCTCCAGCAGGCTTCGACGTACTCTGTTGTAGTCACCACGGCCGGCGGCTTGTATCGATATCTGCTCCGCGATCGAATTCGTGTGGATAATTTCATCCATGCGACGCCCAGCATTCGTTTCGTCGGCAAGGAAGACAGTGTCTCGGACATGTGCGGAGAGAAACTCAGCGAAGGGTTGGTCGCCGATGTTCTTTCTCGACTGCTCCCCGTTCACGCACCGGCAGCGCGCTTTGCACTCGTGGCGCCGGACATCAGCAGCAACGTACCCAGGTATGTGCTTTACCTGGAGTCGCAAGAACGGGTCTCCCGCCAGTTATCGGAGGAGCTGGAGGCCGAGCTGCGCCTGAATCCGAACTACGCGCTCTGCATTCGTTTAGGACAGCTCTGCCCGGCGACGGTTGAAGCCGTGGCTCCTGGATCCGGCGAGCGTTACCTCGAGAGGCTACGCGCATCGGGGCAGAGACTCGGCGATATCAAGCCTGCGGCGCTGAGCTCGCTGACCGACTGGCATTCCGTCTTCTGCTTTTCGCGGCCCTAGTCGCCTTTGCTAGTGTGCGGGGGCAGGCGTATGCTCGTGCAAGGAGAGGTGCGGTATGCGTGTTAGCCTCCTGAGTATCTGTGCTTTTGTTGCCACTTTCGGGCTCGCCGGATTGGCTCCGGCTGCCGCATCGCCCGCTGGACACGGCGGCGGAGCGGGGGCCCACGGAGGGGGCGGACACGCTGGCAGCGCGGCGCACGAGGGTACCGGTCACTCGACCGACCGACTCGGCAGCCGTATTCCTTCGAACGGTCTCGTTGTCGAGGCCTACAAGGCAACGATCGATGGGCACGACGCGACCGTCGCGGTTATCCACCGCTCCCCGTTGACCGCCACCGAAAGGGATCAGCTCTACCGCTATCATTTCAAAGGCTTCAACGATTGTGCCGGGCACCGAGCGTGCGCCGGGCAGGTCAAAGCGGGCGAAGAAATGTACTGTAGACCTGCGAGGAACGTAGCCATCACCAGCGATCTGGAGTGTCTGTCGTTCCGGCCGAGCAAGTGATCTCACCGGGGTGAGGCATCGCTGCGTGTGACATTAAGCTTCCGCCGCAAAGCTGACATACTCAGTGAGTCGGCTTCACGATAGCAAGTTCATCGCGGCCCAATCTCAGCGATTGATCCAATCCCCAAGAGATCGCAAGTCGAGTGAGTTCAATGTCACTATTCACGCCTAACTTGCTCTTGATCTGATAGTGAAAATTCTGCACGGTTTTGGCGCTGAGATGTAGACGGCACGCGATCTCCTGCACACTCGCGGGGGAGATAAGCATGCAAAGGATATCAAATTCTCGCGGCGTGAGTTCCTCGAGCGGCTGGCGCCGCTCTTCAATTCGCGCCAGCGCCAAGGCCTGAACAATGTCTGGGCTAAGTGCACGCTGACCCTTCAGTACGTCGGCAATCGCCCGTAGCAATACATCCGGAGGGCTACTTTTGGTGACGTAGCCGAGCGCTCCCGCTCGCAAGGCGGCCATGGCGAAATCCGGTGAGACGTGCATGCTGAACACCAGCACACGGGCCGCCGCCTCGGCACGCAAGATGCGTTGGATGGCCCCCAGGCCGCTAGAGCCGGGCATGGCCAGATCCATGATGACCAAATCCGGTCGACATTCCCGAAACAGCGCATACGCCTCGTCGGCAGTCTCGGCCTCGGCGACTACCACGTAATGGTCCTGCCGTTCGAGAAGATGCCGGTAGCCGGCGCGCACGATCGCATGATCGTCGGCTAGCAGCAGCCGCATGGGCGCGGGCTTGCTCATTGCGCGACCATGGGTAATCGAATTTCGACGACAAACGTGGTTGGCGATGTCTCCACAGAAAACTTTCCGCCGAGCGAGCGAACGCGTTCATCCATGAGTCTCAAACCCATTCCTGTGGTTGTAATCACGCCGCTCTGACTTGCTCCCGCAAGCTCGTTGGATATGCGGACAAGTAGCCCATCAGACTCACGGCGAAGATAGACACCGGCACCAAAACTGCCCGGCGCGTGGCGTGCGATGTTGCTCAAACATTCCTGAACCACTCGGTAGGCGCACAGCGCACAATCGCCGCCGGGAATGCTCTCTGCGCCCACATCGGCATCGAGCATCACGCGAGGCCCGCCGTGCAGTCGGATCTGCCATGCCGCGATGAGGTCGGTGAGGGCGGATCGCAGTCCTTGCCCTTCGAGCGGTGGCAGGCTCATGCGCTTTAGCATGCCGCGAAGCGATGACAGCATATGTTCGACGCCCAGTTCAAGCGGGACGACGTCGGCTTCAGTGACTTGGTTGCTCGTGACCGCACTGTGCCGAAGACTCGCGCTCACTGCAGCGAGCGCTGTGACACACTGCCCGAACTCCTCGTGCAACTCATGGGCTAATTCGCGCCGTTCATCCTCCTGCAATCGAATGAGTCGTGCTGTCAAAGCCGCCCGTGCCGCATTGGAGCGCGTCAGCCGTTTCGCCAATTCATTGATACCGCTCGCTATCTGTCCAAATTCTCGCGGACGGAATGTTGGCAGTCTGACTTGATATTCCCCGTCACCCAGACGCGCCACGGCCTCGACGATTTTTCCTGTGGGCTTCAGGGCATGTCCGATCGCCAACAGAGCCAACATTGCCAACACCAGCACCGTCACCGCTGTAAACGCGAGCAGCTCTCGAACGCCGTGCCACTGTTGTCTGAGCAGGCTCTCATCGTTCGATTCCACCTGTAGCGTGCCGACGTGGCCGCCGTAGATCGTCACGTCCAGTGGCACGGAAATGTGCCCAGGACCGAGCGCGCGCAGGACCCGTGTAACAGGGCGTGGAATGTCACTATTGACCCCGGTGGAACTACAACCCCAATCCGAGGTCTCTCCCCCTTTGGCGCGATAGCGCAAGCACACGGGATCGGGAAATCGGGACGCGGCACCGCCCAGATCCGGATAACGGGCGTCGGCATCGATGGATGCAATACGCCTCATGACATCCCAGGTCATGATCGGTCGAATCTGATCGGCGATCTTGAGGATTTCCCGCGCCTCACGCTGGCCGGACTGAGCTACCAGGTACGCCGATGCCGCCAGCCAGCACAATGTCCCCACCACGGCCATGCGAACGAGCAGAGCGAAGCGAAGATTCATATTCCGATTGTAATCGGTGTTACGTGCTCGACCTACGCATTCTCAAGGCATTGCAGATGGTGTTCAGTGCGGGCGAGAGCCGCACAACGCCGGGCAATTTGCCCTTGTTTGATAAACTTGACCATGGCCCAATTGCTCGACCGGCGTGCCGGCATTCCCGGTCGATGGAGTTTCGTCATGCACAAAACTCGGGTCTCGATGATCGCGTGCTGGGCAGGGGCCTGCCTATCCGGATATTCGGGCATCGCGTTCTCCGGCGATTCCCCGGACACTAAGCTCGCCGCACCCAATGCGCTCTGCAAGGAGGCGATCGTCAATCCCGTGAGTGGCCATGCCGAATGCGTGCGTCCGCTCGGCGCTCCGGTTGACCCGCCCCCGCCGAGACCGCCGGTAGTCAAACTCGCCGTCTTTGATTTCGAGCTAGATGATGCCACTCCCGCGGCGGCACTACTAGGACAGACCACGAACACTGAGGCGACGATGGAGAAGGTGAGCGGTGAGGCACGTCGGATGCTCTTGGAATCGGGCCGATACATCCTCATTGACGTGAGCAAGGTCGACGCGGAGCCCGTTCGGGCGAAATCGCTGCGCAATTGCGATGGCTGTGAAGCCGACATTGCCTTGCGGGCCGGGGCCGACCAAGCACTCATTGGGGTGGTGAGAAGAATCACCCAGACCGACTACTACGTGGTGGTCCAAATTACTGACGCTCAGACTGGCAAAGTTCTCGATCAACAGGCGGCGAATTTCGCCGGAGGCCCGGAGGGCTGGGCGACCGGCGTGCGCATGTTGCTCAAGCATCAAGTGTTGGTTCCGGTAGATGAGCCTTGAGGGTTTGGTGCTGCTGACGTTTCATTGATCGCTGGACAACGCAGAGACCCGCCAGACAACGAAAAGTGGAGAGGGCGATGGGCGATGGGGAATCGAACCCACACGGGCGCTGCGGCCGGAGCCTGAAGCCAAGCGGTTCGGCGCGATCGCAGAACCCCGTGTGATTGGCGCGTGAATTTTCGCGGTGTGTGGGGCCACGTACGGGCTCCCCGTGGCGGTTTTTCTATCTTGTTCAATGCTTTACACCTGATGCATTCGTGCTCGGGCGCGTCAGCTGCCTTCCGCATAGGCGAAGCAATGGCGTCTCCACCCAGCCACTCGTCAGGTTTGCCGGGGTCAACTCGGGTAACCGCATTGTGAATATGTGAAATGCCGCTGGGGGTTCATTTCATTCTTGCCGTATACAAAGCATCGATGCTCAAAAAACTTCTACGCGGCGCGCGCACTCACTTTCCGCTGTCAATGGCCGTCCTAGTCGCCATGTTTCTGCTGCTTAGCGTCATTGCGCTGACGGAAAAGGCTTCGCGGGAAAGCGATGCCCGCAAGAGCCTGCAGGCTCTGCAGTTCGAGAAGGCACCGGATGACTGGCTGACACACCAAAAAAGCGTCGCGGAATTTCGCAATGCGCTGAATGCCGGCAATCTGTCTGCGGTCGGCCTGGATAAGGCCGAACCCGGCCTCGTGCTCTATACGCTGAAGAGCGGCGAGAAAGACAGCACCGTTGTGCCGGGATGTACGACGCTGGGCTGTGCGGGGACCGCGCTGGATTCGCTCGGCGACAAGAGCGCTCAGGCCGGCTTCGCGCTGGTGCGTGTCGAGGTCGATCCGCGAACCGCTAGCCGCCGTTTGCTGGACATACTCACCGGGATGCTGTCGCCCTTGCTGCTGGGGGCCGTGTTGGTGGGCGCTTTCTTGGTCAGCATTCGGCTGCAACGCGGTATGGGTGGCGCCGCCTCCCGGCTTGCTATCCGTCCCAAAACCAATTTTACAGACGCCATCGGCCAAGAAGAGGCCAAGGCTGCGCTCAACCGCGTCAAGGCGTTCATGCAGGACCCCGTGCACTACGCGAGCCTCGGCGCTGTGGCACCAAGAGGCGTGTTGCTGGTCGGGCCGCCCGGCACCGGCAAGACGCTTCTCGCCAAGGCACTTGCAGGAGAAAGCAAAGCCAATTTCATCTCGGTCGATGGCTCGTACTTCACTGCGACCTTCTACGGCGCTGGGGTCAACAAGGTCAAGGCGCTCTTCAAGCTCGCGCGCAGCAACGCGCCGTGCGTGTTGTTCATCGATGAGGTGGATGGTATCGGCAAACGCAGCCGCGGCGGCGACATGGCCGGGGCCGAATCGGAGCTCAATCGCATCATCAACCGCGTGTTGGTGGAGATGGATGGGTTCGACGCACTCGACAACGTGGTGGTGGTGGCAGCCACCAATCATGAGGACAACATCGACGAGGCCATGCGTCGGCCCGGCCGATTCGACATGCTGGTGCGCCTCACGCTGCCCACCTTGCCTGAGCGTCAAAAGCTGTTCGACCTGTACATAAAAAAACTGGCGCACGACGGACGCGCCGACACCGCGGTCTTGGCGCGAATGACCGCCGGCATGTCACCGGCCGAAATTGCCAACATCGTGAACAAGGCCGCGTCCACGGCAGCGGAAGCTCATGCGCCGCAAGTGACCAACGAACATTTCTTGGGCGCGGTCGAGACCCATCAGCTCGGCGGTGAAGTCTCTGCAATCAAGGACCTCTTTACGCAGGACTTGAGAGACCGCCTTGCGTACCACGAGTCAGGCCACGCGTTGATAGGACATTGGCTCAAGGCGGGCATCGTTGAGCGGGTCACGATCGAACCGCGCGGCCGGGCACTGGGCGTGACCTACATCACCCGCGACACCGAGGACCCGCTGTACAAGCAATCCGAACTGACGAGCCGGTTGGCGATGATGCTGGCGGGGCGCGAAGCTGAGCTGTTGGTGTTCGACAGCGTCTCCACGGGTGCTTCCGACGACCTCAAACGGGCATCGGAACTCGCCATCAACATGGTTGGCTCGCTCGGGTTCTCCGATGCGTTCGGCCTGTTGAGCGTGGCGGGTGTGCCCAAAGAGCTGCTCGGGCCGGACATCCAATCGGCTGTCTTGCGGGAAGCTCGCCTCTTGCTCGAGCGAGCCCAAGCAACCTGCCGGCAGCTGCTCAAGGCAAACCGCGCGCAACTCGATGGCTTGGCTCAACGGTTACTGCAGCGCGACGTGATCTCGGGGGATGAGCTCAAGAGCCTATTGGGCGCACCGGTCGATGAGTTCGTGGATCCCGAATTCGAGTTACCCCGGGCGGCGGCACGGTAACGCCGGACGCTTTCCGCTGCGGCCCCGCAAGGGTTCGATAGCGCACAGACTGCATGACTCTCATCATGCTTCAATCGGAGCCTACCGGAGTCCATTTAGGAGAGGCTCATGGATCTGCTGATCGTTGTGATAGTTCTGCTGCTGCTACTGGGTGGTGGCGGAGGTTTGTATTGGGGCATGGGTGCGGGCTGGGGCATTGGTCCGATCGGATTGATCGTTGTCGCCCTTCTGGTTGCCTATTTCGTTTATGGATATCGCGGTAGACGAGGCGGCGGTCTCTAGGTGAATCCCGTTTGACGCAGGGACGGCCTAATCGTCAGCTCTTCCCGAGCTTCCGGTACGGTTCCTTGACGATCTGATAAAGGCCGTAGCACAGCAGCCCGACCGCCACGACACCAAGCAGCCATCCGCCATAAGGTTGCTGCTTCAGTCCGCTGAGCGCGCCGGCGATGCCACCTGAATAGCGGGGGTCATGGCGCCAAGCAGCGTTGATCAGATAGCCGCCGAGGAGGCCGAACAGCGTGCCGCGCGCGAGGAGTCCATAAACACCGAGCGCATTGATGGCGAGTGGAAAGCGCGCGCGACTGAGCTCGACGCGCTTGTTCTTGTCGCGAGTCACGGCGCGATAGAACTGCCAGACTCCAAAGATGACGATGCCGGCGCCCACGAGCGCCACCAGGTATCGTCCCACGGGCAGCGCGAACGCCTGCGCTGTCCATCTGATCTGGCTTTGCTTCTCATCGTCCACTCGGCTGTCGCCAAGGATGCTCCACACCGCTTCGCCCACGAACACACAATGAAACACCCCGTTGAATAGATGGCCCAGCCGCACCATCCGGCGGTGGGGATTGCGATGCTCTGCGCGATGTTCCGGGTCCGCGATTGCCACGACCAGTTGCCACAACACGAACGCGGCCAGGCCGACCGCGAGGACCACGAGCAGGGCATCGCCGACCAACGTCTTCCCGACCTTCGTTAGGGCGCCCGTCGATCCGCTGGGCTGCTGAGGTCCCGCAGCCGCGAGCAGCGCAAAGAACCCGAGCGGGAGATAGAACACGCCCTCGGCGGCGTACCCGACATGGCCGGCCCAGCGCTCCCATCGCGTAAGCGCACCGTCGTCGTCGCGCGAGCGGGGAGAATGTGTGTCGGCTCCCGTAACAAGCATGAGACTCGCTTCCTCATTTTCCAAGCGCCATCCCTTCATAAGCCGTGTCCCGGCTGACGGCAAGTATATTTACGCCATCATGAGCAAATCTGTAAGCTTTCTGACTGGCAACAACCTTGAGAGGCAACCGCATGAGACGCCTGATCACCGCCGCCCTGCTCTGTGCACTCGCCTCCGTTACAGCGCACGCAACCGCGAACGAATCCCGACCGAAGGTCCGTACGATCACGGCCTTTGTGCGGCTCGATCGATTGACGTACGAAGAGCAGATTGACGGTGCGATGCGCGTGCTCAGTGCCGCGAGGGCCGAATTCGCACGGCGTGGCTACGAAACTCAAACCGTTCGAATCGTGACGCAGCCGTTCGCGGAGCTCGTGAAGGGCCTCTCCGACGCGCAAGCCCTTTCGTTTCTTCGATCGCTCGATGACCTGTCGCAAAAGGACGGCTTCATGCCGAACGTCGGTCCGGCAATGCTGCACGACACCGATGATCCCGCGGCGATGCGCCTGCTGGCGCAGGTGCTCTCGACCCTACCGCATCTCAACGCGAGTGCGATCATCGCGGATGGCGACGGCATCCACTGGAAGACGATCCGCGAGTCGGCGAAGCTCGTGCGCTACGTGGCCGAGCACAGTGCACACAGCCAAGGCACTTTTCTGTTTGCAGCGACCGCGATGCTCAAGCCGCTCGGGCCGTTCTATCCAGGCGCTTATCACACCGGCGCCGGCAAGCAGTTCTCGCTGGGATTCGAAGGCGCCAGCGTCGTGCAGCAAGTGTTCGGATCGACGCATGGTGACTTCGATGCGTCCGTAGCTGAACTCACACGGCAATTGACGATCCACGCGCGGGTAGGCGAGGAAGTGGGCAATGCAGTTGCCGCATCCAGCGGATGGGAGTTCGCCGGCGTGGATCCTACGCCCGCGCCATTGGCCGACGCGTCGATTGGGGACGCAATCGAACTCTACACGGGCTCACCGTTCGGTTCGAGCGGCACAATGACGGCGGCGCTCGCGATTACGACGGCCGTGAAGGCGGTCAGGGTGAAGCAGGTGGGCTATTCAGGGTTGATGCTGCCGGTGATGGAAGACAAGCGTCTCGCCCAGCGCTGGGCGGAAAATACCTACGAGATGGATTCGCTGCTTGCGTATTCGTCGGTATGCGGAACGGGCCTCGATACCGTGCCCCTCCCCGGCGACATCAGCGAAGAACGCCTGGTGAAGATCTTCAGCGACGTTGCAGCGCTGGCTTGGAAGTGGCAAAAGCCGCTTACTGCGCGGCTGCAGCCGGTTGCTAACAAGAGAGCCGGCGATAAGACGGACTTCGACAGTCAATACCTTTTCAATACCACACTGCACTCGGCTCATTGAGCTTGACCCGCGGATCTGTCGCCGGTGAACGCTCCGATCGAAATCGAGACGCAGCGGTTGTTTCTGAGGCAGTGGCGGGCGTCAGATCGCGAGCCATTTGCGGCCCTCAATGCTGATCCTATCGTTATGGCACATTTCCCGGCACCGTTGACGCGCGAGAAAAGCGACGCAATGGCGCATTACTGCGAACGCCTCATCTCGGAGCGCGGGTGGGGGCCATGGGCGACCGAGATCAAGGCAACTGGCGAATTCATTGGCTGTGTAGGGCTGAACATCCCACGGGATGACCTGCCCGTCTCGATCGCGGGCCGTCATGGAGCGTCTGGGCATGCAAATGGATGCGGCCACGTTTGAGCATCCCGGGATCCACTCTGGGCACGCACTTCGCATACACTGCAATTATCGTTTGTCGCGCGATAAATGGTTTCTACAAAGCGGACAGTGATCACCGACGACTTTGGTTAAGGGCGGAAGTACGCCCGATTTTCGGTGAGGGCAGGCCGCACGATTCGCAGGCGAGTGCAAGGTCGGCGCCGAACTTTTGCGATCCCGCGACCGAAGACAGGACCACAGACCCAAGCGGTCTTGTGAGATGGCGGACGCCGAGGGTGATTAGCGTGTGAATTTTCGGCGGCCTTGCAGCGCGTTAGTGTCTCCAGCAGTAAACGGCCTGCTTGGCCCACTGAGTTCCGGCCTGTATTCGTGGCGCCGTCCAGCCACCGGGTCTTGTGCTGCACAAGCAGTTCGCGATACTTTGCAAGACAACGACTCCCGAGACCTCGTGACCGACCGTGGTGATCGTATGCCGACTTTTGATGGACTGGCCCCGGCCCCGACCAATTTCTTCATGACGATCCGCGATGTGGCCTATTGGATGCGGTCGGCCCGTGCCGACGCGCGGTTGGAGCGGTATCGGCAGGAAGATCAGGGCGGATCGCCATTCGATCATCTGTATGCCACGACTCGCGATCCCTTTGGCGTCGAATTGCCGCAATACCGTTATCAGCAGCGGAAATACGCCTGTCTGCTCTCGATGCTGCCGCAACGCCGCTATCGAAACATACTCGACGTCGGCTGCGGTCTCGGCACCTTCACGCGCAAGCTCGCACCATTCGGCGAGCAGGTGCTTGGCACCGACATTTCTGGCGAGGCCGTCAGTCAGGCAAGAAGACTATCTGTCAGTCATCCGAACATTACCTATGCGCAACGAAACATGCTTGACGCCCCTCCCACGGAATCCGAGTTCGATCTGATCATTATTGCGGACACTCTCTACTACGTGAATCCCCGAACTCCGGTTGCGTTGAAGACCCTCGCCCGCGCGTTCACATCGAAGCTGACACCAGGCGGTCTGATCCTGATCGTCAATCACTATTTTTTCGGCGTCGATCGCGCTTCCAGGGACACGCGTCAGATTCATGATGCTTTCCGGTGGGCGCCGAGTCTCGATTGCATTGCCGATTTTCGGCGCGCCTTTTTTTTGGCCACGCTTCTGCAACGAGCGGCAGATTGACGATCTCCTGCGTGCCGGCCCTGCCGTCGCGCGAGCATCCACCGACGTGAAATACCTGACTCGCATTGCGTTTGCGCTCGGCGTTGCCGTGTTGGTAGTACTCGTCATTCGAGAGGGCGCCCAGTCGATTGCGGGCCTGCTGAGGCAGGCCGGATGGCCGCTCCTTTTGCTGGTACCACTTCACATCGCTCCCCTATTGCTCGACGTGATGGGATGGCGCGTACTGATCCTCGAGCAGACGTGCATTGCCTCGCTCTTTTCGATCGCGGCAATTCGGGAGGCAATTAATCGTCTGCTGCCGGTGGCTAACGTGGGGGGTGAATTGGTGGGGATCCGGCTGCTCGCGCGTCATGGAGTCAGCGGCACGACGGCGGCCGCGAGCGTGGTCATTGAAATGCTGCTCAACGTGGCCGCCCAATATGTCTTCCTCGCCGTCGGATTGCTGTTCCTCCTTAGGATTACCGACAGTGTCAGATCCTCCGTTGCGCTTTTCCTGGCGATTGCGGCTCCCGTCCCGCTTCTCGTGTGCCTGCTGTGGCTGTTGAAGAGCGGAAAATTATTTAAGGCCGCCGAGAAATTCGGTGCGAGCATGCTCGCCGCCAATCCCGGGCGTTTCGGCGCATTGGGCAGTTTGGCTCAGCTCGATAGCGCCATTCGCCGAGTTATGTCGGCGCACGATCTCCTCGCGCTGGCAGTCGTCTGGCAGCTTGCCGGCTTAATCGTCGGCTGCTCTGAGACCTGGCTCGCGTTGCGTTTGCTTGGGCACCCGCTTAGCCCGGCGGCCGCCATCGCGCTCGAAAGTGTCACCCAGGCGGCCAGGAGCCTGATCTTTGTGGCGCCGGCCGGGCTCGGCGTCCAAGAAGCGGGTTTGGTCGAGGTGGGTCAACTGCTCGGGCTCGGCAGCGATGTGGCCATCGCCCTATCGCTGGCGAAACGAATGCGCGAAATATTGTTCGGCATCCCTGCCCTTGTCGTATGGCAAGTGACGAGCCGCTCCCGCCACAGCCCGGCGCACTCGTAGACCGCCGTCTCAACGCCGGTTGCACATCGGATCGGCATCCGCTTCGTTGATCGATAGCTGCGCTCCCCCACCGAACCCTTGTGGGTCCGATGCCGGAGGGACGAGACCATCGAGATCAAGATGAGCTAACCGAGTTTTGGGACCACGTCGGGACGCGCCGGCCGGCGAAAAAGTGGAGCGGGCGATGGGGAATCGAACCCAGATCCCAGTTATGCCCAAGAATTGGGTGTTTCGGCTGGGATTGGAGTAGCTTTCTGGTCTGGCCGACAAGCGATGGGATACTGATGCTCGAACAACGAATCAACGAGCTGTTCGGTGACAAGGACCCCGCCGGATTCGGAACCGGTTGGTGGAGCGGCGTCCTGTCAGCCTTTTTCGGGCTGCTCTCATTCGGCGCGGTTGCATGCCTGCATTTCCCCCAGCTGTTGTCTTCCCCCGACCTGCGCCCCTATTACCCGATGGCTCTCATGCGCCTGGTGATCCAGGCGGTCATCGTGGGCGCGATCCTCTTCGGTGTTGCGTCCGCAATGCTGCGCCGGAAGAAGGTTCTGGCATTGACCGGCATACTGTTTGCCCTCTTCGCGAGCCTTCTGGGCGGAGCCAGCGTTCCGATCAACCAGGATCTGCACAATGGTCCGGCAATCGGTCTCGATTGGTTCTTGCTCGACATCCTGATGATGACATTGATCTTTTCACCCATTGAGGTGATTTGGCCCGCTTACCCGGAGCAGAGCGTGTTTCGAAGTCAGTGGCTGACGGACATCGTGTATTTCCTCTCCACGCATTTGCCGATTCAGATCACGACCTTCCTGATCCTTCTGCCGGCTACTCAACTCAGTTCCGTCTTGAACATCCCGTTCCTCACGAACGCGATGGGCCATTTGCCCTTGATCGTGCAATTCTTTCTGGCGGTCCTGGTTGCCGATCTGGCTGAATATTTCATTCACCGCGCGTTTCACAAGGTTCCCTTCATGTGGCGCTTTCACGCGATCCACCATTCTTCCAAATCTCTGGACTGGCTCGCCGGCTCACGCTCCCACATCGTGGACGACGTCGCCGTGAGAGCGTTCATCCTGATTCCCATGATGTGCGTGTTTTCTCACAACATGCTCGTGGCCTATCTGTTTTTCGTGAACATTCACGCCACGTGGGCGCATTGCAATTTCGGCCCCACGATCAAGTGGCTGGAACCCCTGCTGATTCAGCCGCGATACCATCACTGGCATCACACCTCGCAGGCAGAGGCCATCGACAAGAACTTCGCCATTCACTTTCCGTGGATCGACAAGATATTCGGAACCCATTACTTGCCCGAGGACAAGTGGCCGGACAATTACGGTTTGCACGACGAGAAAATCCCGGCCGGATTTTGGGGACAGGCTTTTTATCCGTTGACCCGAAGGCGAGCGAGATAGCGCCGGCTAGAAGCTGACAGACCTCAGCTGAATGTCCTCGGGCAATTCCGCGCCCTTGGTCGTGGCACGCACCAAGCCGAGCGACTTCATGACCTTGACGGCCGCGAAGCCCAGGTCGTACTCCGAGTCATCATGACTCAGGCGCAAAAAACTGGGGGAATGGTGATGGTTATTTTGCAGGCAGGCGCTGAACGTCGCGGTAACGGGTAACCAGTCGCTGATGTTCATCGCGTTGTCGCGCTCGTCGTCGTAACGGCGGTAGCCGAACCGGCGGTCGTGGGTCCAGTAGTTCTGAACCATGTTGACCCACAACGCAAACAAGCGCGTGCCAACCCAGAGCACGGCCGCAAAACGCAGATCGCCCATCAACCACCACAGAAGCAAGAAGCTGAGTGTCTGGGCCACCATGGCGAAGATCGGATTCGCCACGAGACGAAATGGCCAGGTCGTGAGAATGGCGTCGTTGGCCACATTGATCTCAGTCTGGTAGGGGATCAAGCAGAGATACAGGGTTCGCCAGAAGCCGTCGGACGAGAGCTTATTGGGATCTCCGGGATGATCCGCGAATCGATGGTGAAGCCGATGCCGGTTTACCCAAGTGACGGGATTGATGTAGACCCCGAAGGTGTTGTTCACCACCGTCAGGCTCTTCACGAACCATTCCTTATAATCGAGCGCACGGTGGGCGATGCCCATGTGAATGACGCAAGACAGATACAAACCCGCGAAAAACCAGCAAACGATGAGATACGCCATGCCGATCAATAATCCCGTCCACGAACCGAGATGGGCCGGGGCGAAATACAGGCACGCCGCCGCGTAGACGAGGATGATCGCGTATCCGATTGCGTTATAGGTTCTCAAAGCGGCTTTCTCCCTGAACTCTTGTGCGAATAATTCTACTCACCGTACGCCCCGAGAGGCTACTCTACGAAACAATCGACCGGAATTCACGGAGGAGTAGCGATGCCACCTGAACCGCCGCCCGCTGCGCACAGGCGCGGTCTCGCCCATATCCCTGTCGTGGTCGCTCGAGACACCGCATCCGCGAAAGCTCGTGCCGTCGCGCCCCCGTCCCGCAGCGCCACGGAGCCTTATCGCGCTTACAAGCCGCAGCCCTTTACCCGTGCAGAGCGAGACAGCGTCACCATTCTTTTCGGAAATCTCCACTGGCGCGCAGAGCGGGTGATGCAAGGTGCCATGGAGAATCTCGGCTACCGGGCCCAGATCATGCCGACGGCGACGCGCGAAGACCTGCTCACCGGCCGCGAGGTCGCCGACATCGGCCAATGCTGTCCCACCAGCTTCACGGCCGGCAACCTCGTCAACGTCTTGCGTCGCGAAGCGAACCGGATTGGCGCCGAGCAAGTCTCGAAGAACTTCGTCTACCTCACAGCGGGATCCTGCGGCGCCTGCCGCTTCGGTCAGTACCACCAAAGCTATGAGCTTGCACTGCGCAACGCGGGGATGCGCGCGTTCCGCATGTTTCTCATCGGCCAAGAGGGCCTCGACCAAGGGGCTGCGGCCGGTGGCGGCCTCGATCTCAATCTGCCGTTCACGCTCGGCGCCGCGTGGGCGGTCGTCCTCGCCGATGTCGTTCAGGACCTGGAATACCAGATCCGCCCGTATGAGGAGAAGCCGGGCGAAACCGCCCGCGCCGCGAGAGATGGCATCGAAATTCTGTATCAGGCGCTGCTTCATCGCCCGCGGCGCGGCAGGAAATGGGGCTCCCTGGCTTGGCACCTTGCCACGCCCTACTTCGTGAATGCCATGCGGGAGGTGCGGCGGCGCTTCGACGAGGTTCGAGTCGACCGCCTGCGCGTGAAACCAACGGTGAAGATCACCGGCGAGTTTTATCTGCAAACCGTGGAAGGCGACCCGAACTACAACATTCACCGTTGGTTGGAGGCAGAGGGCGCCGAGGTCTATCCGGCGGTCATTACCGTGTGGTTCGATTATCTGATGCGCATGGCGGCCCAGGAATTCGAGGACCACATCGGCATCAACCGCGGCTCCTATCTGAAATCGAAGGGGATTCACGCGGCGCAGGGACTGCTGCGCTGGACGTATGGACGCCTCAGACGCGCGCTCGGTGGCGTTCCGCACGAACTGCCCCATCAATCCGAGTTACGCGATCTCGCCAAGCCCTACTACCACAGCCGCCTGAACGGAGGCGAAGGCGACATGCTGGTCGGCAAGGCCCTTTGGGCCCACCAAAAGAAGAAGGCTCACATGATCTGCGAGCTCTCCCCCTACTCTTGCATGCCGAACACGATGAGCGTCGGCGCGATGGCGGCCGTGACCGGAAAGCATCCCGATCTGCTGTACGCTCCGCTCGAGATCAAAGGCGACGCCGAAGTGCACGCGCTCTCCCGCTGCCAGATGATCCTGACCGAAGCAAAGAAGCGCGCGCAGGACGAATACGAAGAGGTGTTGGCGCGTATCGGACGCACCGCGGATCAATTGAAGGAGCGCGAGACATCCGAGATGCGTCGCGCCACCTATCGCGTGCCGCGCAACGGCGCGGTCGGCACGGCGGCCAACTACGCGCTGCACCTTGCCCAATGCTGACCGTTGGCCTCGACGTGGGCTCCACCACCATCAAAGCGTCGGTGGTGGAAAGCGGCTCGATCCGCTGGCAGGACTACATGCGCCACGACACCAAGCAGGCCGAAATGGTGCTCGAGTTCCTGGTCCGCATGGAGTCCGACTGTGGCCTGACACCCGGACGTGATCGAGTCTTCATGACCGGTTCGGGAGCCGGTCTGCTTGCCCCGCTCATCGGAGCGAAAATGGTACAAGAGGTCGTTGCGGTGTCCGCAGCCGTCGAGCGGCTACACCCTGACGTGAATTTCGTCTCCGAGATCGGTGGCGAGGACATGAAGACGCTGTTCTTCGCGCCCAGCGGCGTGGGCAAGTCGAAGCAGGTGTATATGCAGTCTGCGTGCAGCGGCGGCACGGGCACGTTCATCGAGAAGACCGCGCGCAAGCTGCAAGTATCTCCGGAGAGACTGGCGCAGGCAGGGTATGCCGGCTACACCCTGCACCGAATCAGCTCCAAATGCGGGATCTTCGCCGAGAGTGACTCGAACACGCTCATCAAATCCGGCGTGCCGGTAGACGAGATCGTCGCGAGCCTCTACGAAGCCGTGGTCTACCAAAACCTCAGCACCCTCACCAAGGGCAACACGCCGATGCCGGGTGTCTTGCTGCTGGGCGGCCCGAACTTGTTTTTCAGGGGACTGCAGGAGGCGTGGCGTCATCAGTTGGGCAAGCTCTGGAAGGAAAGGAACATCGATGCCGATCCAGCGACCGCGATCAAGGTGCCGAAGGAAGCGTTGTATTACGCATGCCTCGGCTGCATTGAGATTGCCGCAGCCGAGCCCGGCGTCGGAGTCTTTACCAGTCGAGAAAAATTTGCCTGGTGGATCGAGCAGGGGCAGTGGGAAACGAAGGCGAAAGAGGGTGCCAAGGGTCTGGCGAAGGATCAGCACGAATTGGACGGCTTTATTGCCCAATATTCGAGCCCCGGGAAGCAAGCGAGCCGGAAGTCGTCGCCCTCGGCGGTGCTGGTTGGCTGCGACTTCGGCAGCACCACGGCGAAAGCGGTGGTGCTCTCGTCCGAACGCGAGCTGCTCTTCAGCTGCTACGCGCAGTCCAACGGAAATCCGATTGAGGATGCAAAGGCGGTTTTTCGCCAGCTGCGTCGGGCAGGCTTCGGGGAAGTCGCTGCGCTCGCTGTGACCGGCTACGGCAAGGATCTGCTCAAAGATGTGATCGGTGCCGATCTCGGAATCGTCGAAACTGTGGCGCACGCCACCGCGGCCCTGCATTACTTCGCGGACGCGGACGTGATTTGCGATGTCGGCGGCTGCGACGTGAAGATCATGATCCTGCGCCAGGGCACGGTCGCGGATTTTCGCTTGAACTCACAGTGCTCGTCGGGCAACGGCGCGTTTCTCCAGGGTGTCGCCGAGCGCTACTCTGTGCCGCTCGAGCGCTACGCCGAGCACGCGTTCAAGGCCCGGGCAGTGCCGGCGCTTGCCATGGGCTGCGGCGTGTTCCTTCAGTCGGATATCGTCAACCAGCAGCGCAAGGGCTGGTCGGCCGACGAGATCATGGCGGGGCTCGCCGCCGTTCTACCGCTCAACGTGTGGGTCTATGCCGGGCAACTGCAAAACCTCGCTGCGGCGGGACGCAAGTTCATCTTGCAGGGCGGCACACACCGCAACCTCGCGGTCGTCAAAGCCCAGGTGGACTTCATCCGTGCGAAGGTGCACGACGCCGAGATCGTGGTGCATCCCTACTCCGGTGAGGCGGGTGCGATCGGCGCCGCGCTGTGTGCCGGCGACATGGTGAAGCCGGGTACTTCGACGCGCTTTCGCGGGTACGACGTGATCGATGCGCTCGAATATACGAGCACCACCAATGAGGATACGACGTGCACCTGGTGTCCCGTAAGCTGCAAGCGCACCTTCATCGATGTGCGTCTGCCGGACGGCAAGGGGCGCCCGTGGAGCAAGGTCCCGCTCACCGTCGGCTGGGAACGCGTCATCAGCGGCAGTTCCTGTCCCAAGGGACTGCTGGAAGATGTGAACGAGATGCGGGTCGTGAAGAAGAATCTGGAGATTATCCGGGATGCCCACCCAAACACTGCTGAAATGGTTCGCGAAAGCGCCTTCCGCCGCTCTAAACCCGTCTCGTGAGGCGGCGTCGAAGCCGCGCGCCGAGCTGCGTATTGGCATACCCCGCGTTCTCAATCTTTGGTCAACGCACCAATTCTGGATCGGATTCTTCGGCGCACTCGGCGTGGATGCACGCCAGCTCGAATTTTCTTCCGACAGCTCGGAGGATCAGGCGCGCCGGTTCGGCAGGGGACGCGGCACCGTCGACTGCTGCTACCCGGTGAAGTGCATCAACGGCCACTACGGCGAGCTCCTCGCGCGCGACCGGCGCCATAAGATCGACGTGCTGTTCTCGCCCATGATCTACTCGCTGCCGTCGTACTTGAACGGGCA
>Ga0187847_10000323_pt1 | contig 55831 bp, 51 predicted proteins | sample June2016WEW_4_10_FD_132458 | JGI IMG/M metagenome (GOLD analysis project Ga0187847, IMG submission 132458) | Peatland microbial communities from SPRUCE experiment site at the Marcell Experimental Forest, Minnesota, USA - June2016WEW_4_10 | ecosystem: Environmental > Terrestrial > Soil >...
ATTTGGACAGGCTAATGCAAATTCGGCAAGCAGACCTCACCCAACAGGATCAATCCCCATGGTCAAAAGCCCCGTGTATTCACCAGCCGCGTGCACAACCCTGTCCTGTTTTGGACAGCAGTGGATCCACATAGCCCCATGCAAGGTGGCGCGCGCAGGCGAGGTAGTACAATTCGTCGACGAAGAAGCCGTAATGCCGCCCGGCATACAGGTGCAGCGCGAGTTTGGCGGCCGCGATAAGCGCCACGGCCAGCCCCGCGCCCATCAACCAGGGCTTGCGGGCCTCTTCGTTTTTGACTTGGTCCATCAGATCCTCCATTTTAGACGCCGGGCCCATTTCAGTCCATCGCAGGCCGGAAAAAGTCTACAATAGAAAGTCGTCGGCGATCCCCGGGGTCGCGCCGATCCGTTGGGAACTTCAACACTGGTGGGCGCGCGGATGGCTGATTGCCGGGTGATGTCGACGGGAGGGCGAATTACGAGCGGGTTTTGGGAAGCTTGCTCCACTGCGGATGCATCTCATAATCATGCCCGGCCAAGCGAGCGGGCAGCCATCGATCCCACACATGCGCGATTACATTGAGCTGACCAAGCCGCGGATCACCTGGCTGATTCTCATGAGCACGGGAATCGGCTACTTTTTCGGACTGGCCGGAACGGGCGGCTGGAGCCAGTTTCTGCAGCACGTTGGCGTGCTGCGGTTGTTCCACACCATGCTTGGGACGGGCCTCATCGCTTCCGGCACCGCCGCGCTCAACCAGTGGATCGAGCGGGAGGCCGACCGCAAGATGCGGCGCACGGCTAACCGGCCGCTGCCTTCGGGACGACTGGGCTCAGGGCCGGCGCTGGCTTTCGGCGTGGCGCTTTCGGTGGCCGGATTTGCCGATTTGTGGCTGGGAGTGAATCCGCTGACCGCCTGGATCGGCGTATTCACGCTCGCCAGCTACTTGTTTTTCTATACCCCGCTCAAGCAGCGCACCTGGTGGTCCACCACCATCGGCGCCATTCCGGGCGCGATGCCGCCGGTGATCGGCTATGCGGCCGCGGCGGGACGCTTGTCGGCGGATTCCTGGATTCTGTTTGCCATCCTCTTCCTCTGGCAGTTCCCCCATTTCTATTCGATCGCCTGGATGTACAAAGAAGATTACGCGCGCGCCGGCATCCGCATGCTCCCGGTGGTGGAACCGGATGGCCGCTCGACGGCGCGGCAGATCGTGCTCTTCGGCCTCGCGCTGATCCCGGTCAGCCTGGTTCCGGGTATGCTGGGAATGTCGGGGCGCATCTACCTGGCGGGAGCGCTGCTGCTCGGCTTGTGGTTCCTGTACGCGGGCGTGCGCGTGGCCCGCGAGCGGACCGTGGCGCGTGCGCGCGGCGTTCTGCTCACCTCGGTGGTGTACCTGCCGTTTCTTTACGGGCTGATGCTTCTCGACAGGCCAGGCCTGTGATTGAAGTCGAAAACCTGACGCATCGATATGGCGAGCGCACGGCTCTGCGCGACGTCAATTTCGAAGTAGCGAAAGGCGAGATCTTCGGCCTGCTGGGGCCGAACGGCAGCGGCAAGTCCACCCTCTTCCGCATCCTTTCCACCATGATGGCGCCGAGCGAAGGACGCGCCGTGATCGGCGGTTGCGACGTGGTGCGCGACCGGGCAGCGGTGCGGCGCCAGGTCGGCGTGGTGTTCCAGACGCAAAGTCTCGATAAGGCGCTGACCGTGGAAGAGAACCTGCGGGCGCAGGGCCATCTGCACGGGCTTTCGGGCGCGTTGCTGCGCGAGCGCATGGAGCATGCCATGACGCAACTGGGCCTGGAGGATCGCCGCCAGGACTTGGTGGAGAAGCTCTCCGGCGGCCTGCGCCGGCGCGTCGAAATCGCCAAAGCGCTGCTGCACCGGCCGCCGGTGCTGCTGATGGACGAAGCATCGACCGGCCTCGATCCCGCGGCGCGGCGCGATTTGACGCGCCACATCGAACGGCTGCGCGAACAAGAAGGAGTGACGATTCTCCTCACCACCCACGTCCTCGAAGAGGCCGACCGCTGCAACCGCCTGCTGCTGTTGCACCAGGGACGGATTGTGACCGAGGGCAGCCCGCAAGCGCTGCGCGCTCGCATTGGCGGCGACGTGGTGGTGCTGGAGGCGGAGGACGCGAAGGCCCTGGCGGGCGCGGTCGAACAGCGCTTCGGTTTGCGCTCGAGCCTGGTGGACGGCCAGGTGCGCGTCGAAATCCAAAACGGGCACCGCTTCATCGCCGAAGTGGTGGAGGCGTTCCCCGGCGCCATCCAATCGGTGGGCTTGCACAAGCCGACGCTCGAAGATGTCTTCGTGCGCGAAACGGGGGCGCAAATTGAATAGCTTCTTGCGGCCCGCCGCCACGCTCTGGCAGCGGGAACTGGTCCGCTTCTGGCGGCAGAAAAGCCGCGTGCTGGGCGTGGTCGCCTCGCCGCTGGTATTCTGGCTGCTGATCGGATCGGGATCGAACGACCTGGGGCGCTATTACTCCGGCGCACTGGTGCTGACGGTGATGTTCTCGGCCATTTTCTCGACGATTTCCATCATCGAAGACCGGCGCGAAGGATTCCTGTTATCGATGATGGTTTCGCCGGCGCCTCGCTCCAGCCTGGTGCTGGGCAAGATCCTGGGCTCGGCCACCCTGGCGTGGGTGCAGGGGCTGATCTTCCTCTGCTTCGCGCCGCTGGCGGGTGTGCGCATCGGACTCGTCGAACTGCTTCCCGTGGCGCTGGCCATTCTGCTGATTTCGTTTACGCTAACGGGGCTCGGCTTCGTGATTGCCTGGCGGATGGAATCCACGGCCGGGTTTCATGCGATCATGAATCTTTTGCTGGTGCCGATGTGGATGGTCTCCGGTTCGCTGTTCCCGATGGCCACGGCGCACGGATGGGTGCGGCTGTTGATGTGGGCCAATCCGCTGACATATTCGATCGCGCTGCTGAATCACACGCTGGCGCTGCCGAATGCGCAGCCGGGAGCAGTGACCAGCCTGCTGGTTACGCTGGCGTTCGGCTTAGTGCTGCTGGCGGCCTCGGGAATCATGGCTGGCCAAAAGAGCACGCATAGCACGGCATGATAGATTGTGGGCACTGTTGTGGGGCGGACCCCCTGGTCTGCGGCCGACGCCCTCGTCGGCCTGTTCGCATCGCATTGACTGCGGGACGAGGGCGTCCCGCGCAGACCAGGGGGTCTGCCCCACTATGACTGCAATTCTTCCTTCCATCAGCGCTTTCCTGAATGCCACCGCGGCCGTTCTCCTGGTTTGGGGTTATCTGCTGATCCGGCGCAAGCGGCGCGAAGCCCACCGCCGGGTGATGACGACGGCGTTCATCGTCTCCTGCACATTCCTGGTGTGCTACGTGGTCTATCACCTGCAAGTTGGCCACGTGCGGTTTCAACACGCCGGCCCGCTGCGCGCCATCTATCTGAGCATACTGGGGACGCACACGGTGCTGGCCGCGGCAGTTCCGGTGCTCGCGATTATCACGCTGCGCCGCAGCCTCACGGCGCGCTACGATGCCCACCGGCGCATCGCACGCTGGACGCTACCCATCTGGCTGTACGTGAGTGTCACCGGCGTGGTCGTGTACGTCATGCTGTACCACATGTAAAAGTGAGGCAGGTCCCCGACCTGCCAACGGGCAAGATCCCGACCTGCCATGTACCCGCCGCTCGCGTCAGAATAAGTACTCGATACCCACCATGGGAACCAGATTCTGCAGCACCTTTCCGAAACTGGCCTGCTGACCCGATGGTTGCGCCACCGCCGGCGCTATGACGTTCTTGGGGAACGGCGAGACGAAATCGCGTATCTCGGTGCGGAAGTAAAGGTGATCCCCCAACTTGTAGCTGATGCCGCCGCCGGCGCTGAGCATCGGTTCGATCTGGTGGGTCTGCGTGAAGTATCCGAACTGTTGCAGAGGCTGGTAGGCGTTCGGCGCGCCGGTGCCATCGAAGATCTTCATGCCGCCGCCGAGCGCCACAAAGAACTGCACGGGCGAATGCTTCCGGTTGAAATGGTAGATCAGGTCGTAGTGAACGGCGTGGGCGACGCCGCTAAACGTGGCCGAAGAGCCGTCACCCGACAGCTTCAAGCTGCTATCGAAGAACTCATAGCGGATTTCGCCGCTCCAGTGCGCGTTGAGGTAGCTGCCGATGAACGCGCCAGCCACCGCGCCCGTTGAGAATCCCGCGTTGCCGGAACCGGCGGTGGCCGTGTTCACGTGGACGGTGTCGAGGAAGCCCACTCCGCCGATACCCCCCACTTCCCATTGCTGGGCGTAGGCACACAGGCCGAAAGCGAGCAGCAGAAATGTCTTTCCGATCGTTTTCATATCGTTCTCCGGGAGACGGCTAGTTGGCCACCACACGCTCGTTGAGCGTGGTGTTGGAGCCGCTGGCGCTGCCCTGGTTTATTACCAGAGGCTCGCTCATGCCCTGGGTTACGCCGCTGGGAACGACGACGTTGATCTGGTAGACCCCCACCTCGTCCGGCGCCAGACCGGCGTACTGGATCTCCAGTTCGGTGCCGCCCAACGTCACCGTCGGTTTAACAGACGCCAAGGCCAGGGGGCTGGCGGGTGCGGCTACGCCCGGCGTGACCGCGGGACTGGTGAGTCCCATGCCGGTGAGGTAAATCACCAGCGTGTCTCCGGGACGAATCGGATTGGTGGGTGTCACGAGCTGGTTGTTGGCGGCGCGAATGACGGTGGCCAGGCCCGTGGTCGGCCCGGCGGTGCCGGACATGAACACGGCCGGCGCGGTCGAATCGACCGTGAAGTGGAAGCTATTGCTGACCCCACCCGGTGTGTGAATGCTGACGGTGGAGGGACCCAGAACGTTATTCGGCAGTTGCGCATTGACCTGCGTCGGCCCAACGAACAACAGCGGCACCGGCGTGCCGTTCACGCTCAGGCAGGATTGCCCCAGCGCGGTCGGCAGCGGGACTTGCGAAGCGACCAAGCTGACCGGGCTCATGTTGTTGCCCCAGACGGTGATCAGGCCGCCCGGCGCTACCGGCGCCGTGTCGTTGGCCGCGTTCACCAGGCTGGTGATCACCGGCGGCACGAAGGAAGCAGCGTAATTCTGGCTCAGCACGGTAAAGCCGGAAGTGCTCAGCACGACGATCTCGTTCAAGCCGGGCAACGGCGCTATGGTGCGGATGAAGCTGCTCAACTGATCGTCAGCGTTGACTCCCGATCCGTTGTTCGATACAGTGCCATCGGGGCTGGGATAGGCAGCGGAGGAAGAGGCAGTCGTGCCAGCGCTGCCGGTGGGAGTGCTGCCGCTCGAGGGGAGCAGCGGCGCCTCCACCAACGGGATGGGGCTTTCAGCGGCCGATGAAAGGGGCGAGAAGAACTGAATCGTGCCCGGACTGGTAGCATTCGGCGCCGTCGTGAGGTAGCCGCTGGCAGTGTTGTTCTGATCGGTGAAGGCGAAGCCGGAGGGATCGCCGCCAGCGGTATTGAAGGCGCCTATCGGCACCAGCGACGAATCGAGGTAGGCGCTGCCGACCACGTAATTCTGGTAACTGGAGGCGCCGTACGAGCCGGACAAAGAAGTATAGTCCTGCCGCGTGGCCACAAAATTCCCAGCCGCGGCGCTATACAGGTAGACATGACCATCGGGTCCGGCCATCAGAATGTCGGCCCCGTTGGACGAGGCAGTCAGTACGGACTTAGGAGAAACCGCCCCGGAAGTGTTCGACCAGGGTCCCAGGGTTGGCAGTGCAGTGTTTACCTTGTTCACCAAGTCGAGCACGGACACGTCGCCGTTAGACGTTATGCCGTCCTTCGACATGGCCAGGATGGCGCTATTGGACACTGCGATCGACCGGCCAAAATCGCTGAGATTCGTCCCCGACAACGTGATCGGCGTTACCGGCTGGAGCGCGTCCAGGTCGAACTGGCTCACTAATTGAGAATCGGCGTTGGCGACCAACAGGTACTTATTGTCGAGAGTGATGGCCATTCCGGTGGGCGTGGTCATGGTGCGCAAGGTCGTGATTAACTGGTTGGTGGCGCCGTTAAAGACCAGCACCTGGTTGCGGTCCTGCCGGGTAATGTAGAACCGGTTGCGGCTGTTGTCCGCGAGAATGTCGCTCAGCACGCCGGGAACGTCGACCACCGTGCCCCGCTGGTTCTCATCCGGGTTGTTGACCAGCACGCGCACCGGAATCGGCTTGTTTATGGCGCTTCCCGAGAGGATCTTGATCGGAACCACCGTGGTGCCTAGCGCGCCGGCAAAGGCGGACGGATTGGCGGTCACCGTGATGGTGGCCGGTGTGAAGCCCGAAGCGGGCGAGACGATAATGCCGGGTCCCGGACTCAGCTCGAAATCGGTGTGATTTCCGCCTGGATCGGCAAGCGTGAAGGTCTGGCTCGCATTCGATTGGTTGCAGAAGCCGGCCTGGACCAGCACGTCCTCCTGGCCCGGCTCCACTCGGTTGTACTGGTTCTGCGAACCCACTGGCAGTATGGTCACGCCGCTATCGGAGACGGCGTACATCACGGTAGCCGCCGCGTTCAAGACAGCGCGCCCGACCAGGTTTTCCCGAAGCGTCAGACGCTCCCGGAAGGTCAGGTTGTCCGCATCCATAACGAGGAGAGCCGGCATCGGCGTGGTGAACGCCGACGCCCCGTTGGAAGCGGCCACGGGAGTTCCGGCGGCCATGGCCGCATCGGGGATTTGCGCGTAGAGGATGTTGTTGATCGAATCCCAGGCGTGGCCGGTAACATTGGCCACTAATACGTTGTTCGGATACTCGGCGACCATGCTGAAATTCTGATTGAACTGAGCCCAGCCGACCATGCCGTGAGAACCGTCTCCGGATACGCTGACTCGCGGCTGGAGCGCCGGCGTGGTCGTCCACGTGGCCGCGCCGAATGAACCATTGAACCCGTTATACCAGAACATCGGCTGAACGCCGGTTCCGCCGCCGAGAACACCCCATACGGTCCAACCATCGGCCGACGTGTTGACGGCGGCCTGAGTGAACTGACCCGGATAGTTAGGCGAGTTCTGCGGAATCGTCTTCGTGATCGCGGACAGTGCAGTCAGGACGTTCATCTCTCCGGTTTCCGGGTCCAGCGTCATGATGCTCGCGGCGGTGGCGATAACGGCCACGCCAGCCTGGTCGCCGCTGAGAGTGTTCACGAAACTCACCCCTAACGGAGCTTCGCCCAGCGCATATGTCGTCTGGGCCTGGCTGTTGTTCAGATCGATCACCGTGATCAGATTTCCGCCCGCGGCCGCCACCGACGAGCTGGAAGACCCGAAGTTGGCATAGTGGACCGACACCAGATATTGCCCGCTGGGCGACAGCGCGATCGCCGCCGGATACGGGGCCACGTTAATGGAAGTGTGAATGGTGTTGTCGGCGAGCGACAGCACATCAATGCAAGCGCAGCCAAAATCCGCGATGTACAAAACGCCCCGCGGCTCATCAAGGGCGATATCGGAGGGCGTGCCCCCGATTGGCACCACGGTCCCAAAAGTCTGGGCAACTGACCGCCCGGCTCCGGCCGTCAGAAGCATCATGGCAATCGAAAAGAGTAGTCTTGTCCCACGCATACAATATAGTCCTCACGCGACTATTCGAATTACAGAACCAAATCGGATGTGAATCAATGATCGAAATGGCTAGCAGTTCCGGCATTACCAAAGTTAGTCGTGTATTTCTGCGGGTTTACGCGTATACTCACGTCGGAATCGAGGCTTCTGGTGTCAGAAATGTTTGAGCGCTCCAGCGCAAAATCCGGCTTGACTAGAAACGTTGTGGCGAGGGCCGTCTTCACGGCGGCGGCTGTTTTCAGTTGCCTCGCGCTAGCGCCGCAGGCTCGCGCGCAGAGTGTACTGGTGACTGTTTCAAGCTCGCCCCCCGGACTACAAATCGTGGTCGACGGCCAAACCTTTTCACAGACCCAGACCTTTACCTGGGCGGTCGGCACCGGCCATTCGCTGGCCGTGGGTTCCCCAATTCAGCCTTACGCCGGGGCGCCCGAGGTGTATACGTTTCAGGACTGGACGTACGGCAACACCACCGTGCCCACGACCGAGACTTGGGTGACGGCCATGGCCGGCGTAACTCAATATACGGCGAGTTTCATCGTTTCTTTCCCACTCACCGTCTCCATTACCAATAATTGCGGTACTGTCTCCTGTGGTGGAGCGCCTGGCGTAATCCTGCTGAACGGTAACCAAATGGGGTCACTGGGCCCGCAATGGTATCCCGCCGGCACCCCAGAGGTCCTTACGGCCGTGCCCAATATCGGGTATGCATTCGCGGGCTGGACGGCTGGCGCCGATCAGGCGATCTCGGGAGTTACCGACACCGTCACACTCACTCAGGGCGTGACTGCGATTGCCAATTTCACCAAGGCCACTTCGATCACTTTCGCCACCCAGCCGGAGGGACTCAAATTGGTGATCGACACTGAGCCCACCTCGGCTCCCAACACCGAGTCCTTGGGCTGGGGAACCGTGCACAATATCGCCGCGGTTTCGCCGCAACAGGATTTGACGGGTAATTATTGGGTGTTTTCGTCGTGGAGTGATGGCGGGGCGGTCAATCACCCCTACACGGTGCCTTTATCCTCCAACCCGGTCACTCTCACGGCTACCTACACGCCCGCTTCGCTCAACACATTCCTGACCCAACCCCCCGGATTGAATTTGACCGTGGACGGGCGCAGCAATTGGAACACCTGGTATTTCGCCTGGGCCGTGGGCTCAACCCACACCTTCTCGGCGCCCGCCACCCAGACCGATTCGCAAGGCCGCTTATGGAGTTTCACCGGCTGGTCCAATGGCGGGCCGGCGGCGCAGACCGTGACCGTGGCGAGCACGCAAGGCAATACCTACACGGCGACTTTCCAGCAGCTGGGGCAATTGACCGTGAACAGCACTCTTCCCAGCCTGTCGGTGAGCGTAAATGGGACCTCCTGCACAACGCCCTGCACGGTGCAGCCGCCGCTGGGAACGCAGGTGACCATCAGCGCGCCGGCCAGCGTGCCGGCAGGCGTCGGCTCGCGGCAGCAACTGGCGGGATGGTCCACCGGAGCCGGACCCGGCAACCTGACCATCGCGGCGCCGGCCAATTCCACCACGGTAACCGCCAATTATCAGTTGATGAACCAACTGGTGACGGCCACCAGCCCCGCCAACGCCGGCACCTGGAACCTCCAGCCGGCCTCGCCGGACGGATACTACAACGCCGGCAGCGTGGTCAACATCGCCGTGAGCCCGTCGCCCGGCTATCAATTCCGCAACTGGAGCGGCGACCTGAGCGGTATCGAGCCGTTCGGCACGGTCGTAATGAGCCAGCCACGCTCGGTGACGGCCCTGCTCTCGACGGTTCCCTATTTGCCCACTGGCGCGGTGACCAACGGCGCCGGACCCACTCCCTCCAGTGCCGTCGCTCCCGGTTCGGCGATTTCGATTTTTGGCTTGAACCTGGCCGACAGCGTCCAAGTGAACGTGGCCAACACCATGCCGCAGACCTTGGCTGGGGTGACGGTCTCGGTCGGCGGCCAACTGCTGCCGCTCTATTATGTGTCGCCGAGTCAAATCAACGCGCAACTGCCGTCGAACATGCCGTTGGGTCAGGCCAGCCTGATCGTTACCACGCCGGAACAGGCCCAGGTCACGGCCAACTTCACAGTCGCCCAGGACGCGCCCGGCTTGTTCGCGCTCACCTCGAATAATAAGGCGTACGCGCTCGCATTTCATCATGACGGCACGCTGGTGACCGAAGCTTCTCCGGCGAAGGCGGGCGAAACGCTCACCCTGTACGGCACCGGCTTCGGTCCAACCGCCCCGGCGCGGCCCGAGGGCCAGCCAGTGCCGGCATCTCCGGCGTACCTGCTGACCGACCCGGCCAGCGTCCAAGTCAGCACGGCCAGCTTCGCGGCACAGAGCGCCTATGCCTTACCGGCAGCCATCGGCATCGACGTCGTCGAGTTCACGCTCGGGAGCGGCGCGCCCTCCGGCGGCGACTTCGAGCTCACCGTGACCGTCAATAAAGTGGTCAGTAACACCGTCCTGCTGCCGATCCAGTAGGTCACGGCATCGCCTTTCGCGGTCTGCTACGACTCGCTTGTAGGGTCTGGCATTCCAGCGACGTGGCTCGCGGTTGAGAATTGCATTCCGGAACACGTATCATAAAGGCCACTCCGCCACGTCGCCGGGGTTCCACAGACGAAGGGAGTTAAGATCGCGTGCCGAAGGCGAAGGAGTTTACCGTAACGATTGAAGACAAACCGGGCGCGCTGGGGGAGTGCTTCCGAGCCCTGGCCGAGCGTGGGGTGAACGTCCTGGCTTTTCAATCGTATGTAGAAGAGGGCGAAAGCCTGGCCCGAATGGTAGTGGACGATCCGTCCAGCGCCAAGTCGGTGCTGGGCGGCCTGCGCATGATCTTCGAGGAAACCGAAGTCGCGATCGTCAGGCTGGCGCACCGTCCGGGCGAATTAGGCCGCGCCGCCTCGCGGCTGGGCGAGGCACAGATCAACATCGACTATTCCTACTGCGGACTGGAGCCCGGATCGGCGCTGGCACTGGTGGCCTTCGGAGTAGACAACCTCACCGAGGCCGCTAAGGTACTGGACGCGCTGGCCGCCGAAGGCGCGTAATACGAGGGTCGCATCATCGCACGTGGACGAGTCCGGGACTTGCCGCGCGGCTTTATTCGGTCTTGCGGAGCAGTTCCGCGCAGCGGTGGCCGTACTTGCCGCGCGGGTCGATGTTCTTCCCCAACCGGAAGTGCTTGCAAGCTTCCGCGGGTTGTTGCATCGCCAGCAGCGCCATGCCCGCGCGCCAATGGCTTTCGGCAGTGGCCGTCGCCCCCAGCGTAGGTTGTTGCAGCGCCAGATCGAGTGACTCGCGAGCCTCCGCGGCTCGCCCCAGCAACGCCAGCGCCCACGCCCGATTCGCATAATGGGCCCAGTGCACGCGTCCCAAACTGATTTGCGCGAGTTCAATCGCCTGGCCGGCATAAGCCAGCGCCTTTTCTGTCTCAGCCCCCTGCACCAACATCAATTCCGCCAACCCGGAGAGTGAGTTCCCAGTTTGATCGCCCTCTTTGATGGCGCGTTGGAACGACTGCTCGGCTTCGGCGTACCGGCCGCGATCCATGAGCACGAATCCCAGAACGGCATACAGCCGTACCCGCGGATAACCGGGGCGAGCCTGCAACATGGCGAGACCGGTCCGGCAAAGCCGTTCGGCTTCCACTAGACGGCCGGCTTGACAGAGGGTCAAGCCTTCGTCGCAGAGAACCGGCGCGCTCGGATTGCCCAGGCTCGTCCAGCGCAGCCAGCGCAGCGCGCCCTCATAGTCCCCCTTTCGCTTGCGGGAGCTGGAAAGAACTGCCCCCAAGATGCCGCGCGCCAGGTAAAGGAGAATGACCGCTAAGACAAAACCGAAAAGCGCCCAGTACTTCATCGCGCCACCACCAGCCAGAACCATCCGGCCGTCCCGTGCAACGCCGCCGCCGAGCAGGGCAGCCAGGCCACGCCATGTGACCAAATCAGCGCCATCACTTTGGTTTAGCACCAGCGGCAGAATCGCCATAAGTCAACCAACGGTAGCGTCGGCGGAAGCCGGTCGTCGGGACAGGCCGCCTACGCGACGCAGGAGGCCCGCCCAGCAATCCGCGCGATCCCTTCTTGAAACTCCGCGGGCGCAGTCAGCAGGCTGGCTACCAGGAAGGCTTCAGTTTCGAAATCGTAAAAATATCCGGGCTGCACCAGCACGTTGTCTCGGTCCAGCAGTTCCAGGCACCACTCCTCTTCGGTGCGGACGCGCGGCACGCGCAGAGTGATGGACCACCCGCCTTCCACCGCCAGGATCTCCAGCGCCGTTCCGGCCAGCGCGTGTCGCGCGAAGGCCAGATTGGCGGCGGTTCGCTCACGGATCCGCCGCTGCGCGGTTGCGCCCAATTCGAACAGACGCGCGGCCGCGCACTGCACGGGCGTGCCGACGGAAAGGTACGTGTCCGCGATCCACTCCAGCTTCTCGATGGCTTCGGCGCGCAGCCGGGGCGGGCCCGCCACCACGATCCAGCCCAGCTTCATTTGCGGCAGGCCGGCGATTTTCGAGAGGCCGCTCATCGAAAACGCAGCGCAATCCTCCACGCCGGCGAGCGAAGTCACCCGATCGGCAGCCGGCGCGAAAGCATAATCCGAGAACACTTCATCGGAGATCAGCGCGATGCCGCGCTCGGCAGCGATTCGTGTCAGCGCTTCCAACTCGCCGCGCTTGACGTAGCTGCCGGTAGGATTATTGGGATTCACCAGCACCACGGCGCGTGTGCGCGCGGTGATGGCCTGAACGAGCGCGTCCGTGTCGATCGCCCATCCGCCAACGTATTCGAGCGGATAGTGGCACACCTCGATCGATTCCATCCTGGCCAGATAATCGAACAGCGGGTAGGAAGGCCGCGGCACCAGCACCTGATCGCCAGGGTCCGCCAGCAGCTTGAACAGGTATGAGTATGCCTCGCTGGTGCTGGCGGTGAGCAGGATGCGGCCCGGCTCGACGGCGTGCCCGCGCTGCCGGTAATAACCGGCAACGGCCTGGCGCGCCGCGAGCGATCCCGCAGGCAGCGGATCGTAGCGCACCACGCCCGCATCGTCGAAGACGCGGCGCAGCTCCTCGGGGTATTCGATTCCCGCGTGGGTGGGATTCGATTGCGTGAGATCCAGAATGCGCGAACCCTGCCCGCGCTTGGCAGCCAGCAGTTCGGTGAGCCGATTGGGCTGCAGATCCCAGTGGAAGCGCGAAGAGAACATGGCGACTCACCAGGGTAGCGTAGCGCGGCGGGGCGCGCCGGGCGCCAGCCCCGGAACGGGACGGAAGACTGTCTGCGAAAGCCTCTTCCGCCCCGTTCCGGGGCTCGTCCTCACTGCCGACTTATCCCGACGGCTCGCGCCGTGGGCTATTTTCTTTCGCTCCTGCGGAGCTTAAAGGCACGCCTGACGCCGTCGCGCAGTAGGGGCACCAGCTTCGGCGAAAGGCTTTCGTCGAGAAGCAGCTTCATGCTCCGGAGGCTTTGCTCCCGGCCGCCAATTCAGCGGCGTAACCGTACACGGCGAGGAAGTCGTCCGGTTCCAGTTGGGGATAATCTTCCAGAATTTGCGGCCGTGATGCTCCGCTCGACAACCACTCCAGAATCTCCTGAACGGTGATCCGGTGACCGCGAATGCACGGCTTCCCGAACCGCACGGCGGAATTGACCGTGATCCGCTCAAGGAGTGCATCGTGGTCTGCCGGCATTTGTGCTCCCCTGAGCCAATCGTATACCGGCTGCACCAATAACCCGCGCTGCACCGGGCCTGCCGCCGAACGGCACGGCCGTCCGCCCTACTGCGCCGCCACGCCCGCTCCCGCCTCGGCTTCGTCGGCCGTGAAGTAGACGCAATCGGGGTGATGGAAAACCAGCGCGCTCACGCTCGCTTCGGGCTCCATCATCATGCCCTCGGTGAGGCACACGCCGATGTCTTCCGGCCGCAGCAGCCGAAAGAGGCCCTGCTGATCGTCGAGATTGGGACACGCCGGATAGCCGAAGCTGTAACGCTTGCCGTGATACTTCGAGGTGAAGCGGTCGTGCATGGTCATAGTGGGCGAATCGGGGAAGCCCCAATCCTCGCGGATGCGGCGGTGCAGCCACTCCGCGGTGCCTTCGGCGGTTTCAATCGCCAGCGCCTGGATGGCGTGCGACTTGAGGAACTTGCCCGCCTGTTTCCACTCCTCGGTGCGTTCGCGGATGCCCGCGCCCGCCGTCACCACGAACAACGCCAGATGATCGCGGCGCCCTTCGTCGGCTTCGAGAATATAATCGCTAAGACACAGTCCGTCGGTCCGCCGCTGGCGCCCAAAACGGAACGTGTGCAGCGGCGCCTGGTCCCCCGGCGCAAACAGGTGAATCGAGTTGCCGTCGCGTTCGGCCTCGAAGAATTGCCACACCGCGCGGACCTTCATGAAGCCGGCCACTTCCTGCTTCAGCCCTTCCACCTGATGGAACAGCTCGAGCGCCTTGGCGTCGCGTTCCATCAGCGCCTGCTCGAAATTGCCCTTATAGCCCAGGTGGCGCCCATAGAGCATATACGGGTTGATGTAGCTCCACATTTCGGTCAGGTGCGGCACGTCGCGGACCCTGCGTTCCAGATACGGCACCGGCGGAATGGGAATATCGGTGCGCACCTTGGCGCTGCGGCGGTCGGTGGCCGGCGGCGCTTCTTCCTCCACGGCGGCGGCGACGGGCGCCACCGCGCCGTGATGCGCGGCCAGAACTTCCGCGCGCGACGCCGGGTCCATCAATTGATTCATCAGGCGGAGCCCGGTCATGGCGTCCTTGGCATAGCACACGCCGTTCGAATACGCCGGCTGAATCTTGGTGCGAGTGAACTTATCCGATAGCGCCGCGCCTCCCACCAGCAGCGGTACGGTGATGCCGGCCGATGCGAGATCGCCCGCGGTAATCACCATCTGCTGGGTGCTTTTCACCAGCAGGCCGGAGAGGCCGATGGCATCGGGAAAGTGCTCGTGGCAAGCCTGAATCAACTGGTCGGGAGGAACCTTGATGCCCAGGTTGATCACCTGGTAGCCATTGTTCGAAAGAATGATCTCGACCAGGTTCTTGCCGATGTCGTGGACATCGCCCTTCACCGTGGCCAGGACCACCTTGCCGCGCGATTGCGATTGGCCGCCTTTCATGAACTGCTCCAGGTGGGCCACGGCGGCCTTCATGGCTTCGGCGGATTGCAGCACCTCCGCCACAATCAGCTCGTTGTTGTTGAATAGCCGGCCGACTTCGGTCATGCCCGCCATCAGCGGTCCGTTGACGATGTCGAGCGGCTCGGCGCCCTCGGCGCGCTTGCGGTCCAGGTCGGCAATCAGCCCGTCCTTGCTGCCTTCGATGATGTAGTTGGCCAGGCGCTGATCGAGCGGCAGGTCCGTGCGCTGCTTCTCGCGTTTCTCGGTCTGGCGGAAGTGCTCGGCGATGGCTGCGATATGGAACTGGTTGAGCGACGCCTTTTCCTCCGCGCTCTGCTGCCGCCAATCCTCCGGCGCCGCGCGCAGTAATTCGTCTTCGGCATCCACCGCCGGCGCGTTGAACAGCAGGTTCTCCGCCAGCCGCCGCTCTTCTTCCGGGATCGAGGCGAACCGCTCCAGCTTCTCCGCGTTGACGATCGCCAGATCCAGCCCCGCCTTGGTGCAGTAATAGAGGAAGACCGAATTCACCACTTCGCGCGCCGCCGGAGGAAGGCCGAACGATACGTTGGAAATGCCGAGGATGGTCTTCGCGTACGGCAGACGCTCCTTGACCAGCCGGATGCCTTCGATGGTCTCAACCGCGCCGCCGATGTAATTGACGTCGCCGGTCGCGCAGGGGAAGACCAGCGGATCGAAGACGATGTCTTCCGGAGATATGCCGTACTTCGTGGTCAGCAGCTTGTAGGAGCGCTCCGCCACGGCCAATTTCCGCTCGCGCGTGAAGGCCTGCGCCTGCTCCCTGTCTTCGTCGATGGCGCCCACCACCAGCGCCGCTCCATATTTCCGGGCCAGCGGGCAGACCCGAATGAACTTCTCTTCGCCATCCTCCAGGTTGATCGAGTTGATGATGCTCTTGCCCTGGCAGAAAGAGAGAGCCAATTCCACCGCTTCCGGGTCGGTGGTGTCGATCATGATCGGCGCCTTGATCTTCTGCACCAGCTTCGCGTAGAACGGCGGGATATCCCCAAACTCGTCGCGATCCGCGCTCTGCAGGCAGACATCCACGATCTGCGCGCCGTTCTTCACCTGCCGCCGCGCGATTTCGCTGGCCTCTTCCCATTTCTCTTCCGCCACCAGGGACTTGAAGAGGCGCGAGCCGATCACGTTGGTCCGCTCGCCCACGATCAGCGGCCGGTTGCTTTCCTCGGCTTCCACCAGCTCGACGCCGGAATAATACGCGCGGTGCGCCGCGTCGGGCATGCGCCGCGGCGGCTTGCCCTCGGTCATCTCGACGATGGCGCGGATGTGCTCCGGCGTGGTGCCGCAGCAGCCGCCGAGGATGTTCACCCATCCCAGGTCGACGAACTTCTCGAGCTGCGCCGCCAACGATTGCGGGGTCTCGGGGAAGTTTCCTTCCGCGTCCGGCAGGCCCGCATTCGGATAACAGGAAACCGGAAACCGGCTGATGCCGGCGAGCGTGCGGATGTGATCCGTCATCAGGTCCGGCCCGGTGGCGCAGTTCAATCCAACCGCTAGAAGGTCCTGGTTGGCGATCGAAGCGTAGAGCGCGTCAATCGCCTGGCCGCCCAGCATGGTCCCGGTTCGCTCGATGGTGACGGACGCGATCGCCGGAATGTCCATGCCGAGATCGTGCCGCAGTTGCTCGATGGCGAGCAGCGCGGCCTTGAGGCTTCCCGTATCGAAGGCCGTTTCCACCAGCAGAAAGTCCGCTCCGCCTTCCACCAGCGCCCTGGCCTGCTTGTAGTAAGCCGATTGCAGGGCGGGAAAGGTAACCGAGCCGGTGATGTTGATGTCCTTGTTGGTCGGCCCCATGGAACCGGCCACGAACCGGGGCTTGTCGACGGAGAATTCGTCGGCGACTTTCCGCGCAATCTGGGCTGCGCGGAAATTCAGCTCATGCACCCGGTGCTTCAGGTGATTGTCGGCCAGCGCGACACCGGTGCCGCCGAAGCTATTGGTTTCGACCGCGTCCGCACCCGCATCGAAGTAATAGCGATGAATGTTCTCGATGACGTCCGGCCGCGTGTCGACGAGGATCTCCGGACAGTTCTCGTGCCCCTCGTAATCGGCGTTGACCGATAGCGGGACCTGGTGAATCATGGTCCCCATGGCCCCGTCGATCACCAGGATGCGCTGGCCCAAAATCTGCCGGAGCGCGCGTTGGCGTTCCTCGGGTCCGGTCATTCTTATCAGTCTAGCAAGCGCGGTGCATCTTGGACAAACAACGGCAAGTTAAAGCATGCCTTACCAACTCGGTACGTACTAGCGTCTAACTTGCTTCGCCTTTGCGGCCCAGGCTCCAGCCCTTGCGAAAGGTCGGCCGCAGGTATTGGTTGGCTTGCGGGTTGTTGGTGATGCGCATTTTCGCCGGGTCGTATTCGATCTTGCCTTCCACGCGCAGCGCGATCACTCCCAGCAGCATCCATTCGACGAACGGCGCGGCCACGTTGAAGTTGGAGCAGGCCGGTTCCCCGCCCTTGCAGGCGCGGATCCAATCTCGATAGTGGCCCGGCGAGCGGGTCAGCAGCTCCGGTGGGAACGTGTAATCGCGCATTTTCTCGACCGGAATCAGCCGCGTGTCTTCGGCATAGGTGCCGCAGGTGATGATGCCTTTGTCGCCGAGGAAGGCGCTGCCGTTGGGCGGTTCGGGCACCGCTTCGGGATCCTTGAGCAAAGCCTGGTAGCGCTCCCAGTTGAAGACGGGGCCGATGAAACCGGTGGGCTCGATGCGCGGCTTGGGCGGTGCGCTTCCCTGAGCTTGCGCCGGCGGCCGGCGGCGCGGCCGGGCGGGCAGATCGCCTAGTAATTCGCCCTTGGGCACGCCGGGGATCTCCGGCGTCACAGTGCAGCCATCGTGCCAGAAAAGCTTGACCGCCGGCATACTGCCGCGCGCGGGAAAATCGTAGCGGATCAGCGACCGCCTGGGGAACATGAAATCGCTGGCGCCTTCTTTCTCGATGCACTCGACCGAGGATGGAATCCCCAGCTTGAGCGCCATATTGGACGCGCCCAGAATATGGCACGCCATGTCGCCCAGCGCGCCGCAGCCGAAGTCGTAGAAGCCGCGCCAATTGAATGGCTGATAGAAGTTGCCGTAACCGTTGGGATATCCCTTGCCGCCGATGGTGAACGGACGGGAATTGGCGATACCCAACCAGAGGTCCCAATCGAGCGTGGCGGGCACCGGATCGGGCGGCGGAATCGCGGTGAGGCCCTGCGGCCAGATTGGCCGATTGGTCCAGGCATGCACCTCGGTGACGTTGCCGATTTCCCCGGACCAGATCATTTCGGCAACCTGCCGCGTACCCTCGTTGGAATAACCCTGGTTGCCCATCTGTGTGGCGACCCCGTACTTGTTGGCCGCTTCGAGCAGCAGGCGCGCTTCCCAGATGGTGCGCACCAGCGGCTTTTGCACGTAGACGTGCATGCCGCGCTCCATCGCCCAGACGGCGGCCGTCGCGTGCATGAAATCGGGAATGGTGACGATCACCGCATCGATGCTCTTTTCCTGGTCGAGCATCTTGCGAAAGTCCTTGTACTTGGGAACCTTGCCGTACTCCTTGAACTTCGCGGCCGCCTGCCGGTCATCCACGTCGCAGAGCGCCACGATATTCTCCTGGCTGCAACCGTCGATATCGTTACTGGCCTTGCCGCCCGCGCCGATGGAAGCGAGGTTCAGCTTCTCATTGGGCGACTTGTAGCCCAGCTTGCGCAGCGAAGCTGTGCTGCCGAAGCCTCCCAGCGGGACCGCGCCCGCCAGAAGCGAACCGAAAAAGAAATGCCGCCGCCCGAATTCGTGTGCCATCGAAGCCCTCTCTGTAAGCCGCTATGCTATCGCGAAGCAACGCGCAAGTGGGACGGACCCCCTGGACGCCACGTCCCGCTGTGCGCCCGAAGAGTGAGGCACCGGCGTCAACCGCAAAAGGCCGGCCAGGGGGCCGGCCGCGGACGGGGGCGTCCGCCCCACGGGCTTCCGCGTACCCGCGGTAACCTAAGCAAATGGACTGGCAACTGGATGCGGCCGAGGTGCGCGTGCTGGGCGCCTTGCTCGAAAAGGAAATCGCGACGCCCGAGTATTACCCGCTCTCGCTCAACGCGCTGGTCAACGCGTGCAATCAGAAATCCAATCGCGAGCCGGTGGTGGCTTACGACGAGTCCACCGTGGAAGACGCGCTCGAAGGTTTGCGCCAAAAGAGCCTGGCGACACGGCTCACCGGCCGCGATATCCGGGTGCCGAAACACGCCCAACGATTCACCGAGGAGCTCAACCTGGGCCGCCGCGAGGCGGCCCTGTTGTGCCTGCTGTTTTTGCGCGGCCCGCAGACCGTGGGAGAACTGCGCGGCCGCTCCGATCGTCTCTACCAGTTCGACGATCTGGAAGCGGTGGACACCACACTCCATCATCTGTCGGAGCTGGGATTGGTGATTCGCCTGAGCCGTTACGCCGGATCTCGCGAGGCGCGCTGGGCGCATCTGCTGGCGGGCCAGCCCGATGCGGGCGTTGAAGAGGGCCACCCATCCGCTCCGCCGGGGCAAGCGCCGATTGCGGACCGCATCGCCCAACTCGAGCGCGAGATGGCCGCTCTGCGCCTCGAATTCGATGAGTTTCGCAAGCGGTTCGAGTGACTCGGAAAAGCCGAGAAGACTCTCGGCTCGGCAGCCTTGACAGGCCGCGCCACGGAGCCTTCTATTGAGGCTGAAACTCGCTTATTGAATCTGAAACTCGCGCACCAACACGTGCTCCGCGGTGTTCTGATCCACCTTGAACCGGAAGGGGGTCGTACTGTGGGGGGGCAGTTTTTCGACCTGAGTGCTCACCGCGCCCAGACGGGACCAGCGTTCGTCGGTGAGATCGAAGACCATCCCGGCGGAAGCGATGACATGGTCGGTGTTGTTCTTGACCAGCCCCGCTACGCGGGTTGGCGGACCGTGCTCCACGTGAACATCTTGCACATCCAGATCGTGATTGGCCGGTAGCTGGATTTTGTTGTTGAAGTTGGGCAAAACGCTAGCGGCTCTTTCCGCTGGCGTCAGTTCTCGTGGCTTGGGCGCTTCCTTGCTGCCGAACACGCCGCTCCAGGCGACAAACAGCACGGCCACCAGCAGCACGATCGGCCCCACCACCACTGCCGCGGCGCGCAAACGCTGTCCGAGGGTGCGGTTGCTTAAGTAAAGCGGGTCCGTGTTGGCCGGTCCGTTGATCCATTGTTCGAGACGCTGCCGCCAGGCGCTCTTCGGCTTAGCCGGTTCGCCACCAGGCACCCGCGGCTTCATGCCCGCGTACGCCAGCGATTCGAAAAGCTGCCGTAGCTTCCCCATGACTAGAATTGTACGCCTCCGCCTAGAGGGTATGAAACCGAGTGCCGTGGCGCGGCTTGCCCGTGCACCACCCGGGGCCGTCCGGCCTTGCAGAGCCGAGAGTCATCTCGGCTTTTCCTCCGCCAGCTCGGGGCGCGATGAGGGTGGACTCCGCGGGGCATGTTATTCTGGAACTCGAAGGCCCGCAGGGGCGGCACGAAGCGCGTTCCACGAATGCGGAGAGATGGCCGAGTGGTTGAAGGCGCACGCTTGGAAAGCGTGTATAGGGGAAACTCTATCCAGGGTTCGAATCCCTGTCTCTCCGCCAGAATCTCGCGGCAGGAGCCGGAAAGCGGAGATTAGCGTCCGGGTTCGACCGTGCGCCGCCGCCGCGCTTGCGGCGTTCTCCCCCAAATGGACTTCGGCCCAGCATGGACCGCTTCCGCGAGTTTTCGGAGGGAACTTCTTGCGCCTGGTTAGTGTCTATGATGGCGTTGGTTGGCAGGCGCGATACGGGTCCATAGCAGTACCGCAGGCGGATGACAGCCCGGTTGAGAATCGGCGGGAAGAAAAGCCGAGAGGACTCGGCTCTGCAGGCCTGATGGCCCCGGGTGGTGCACGGGCAAGCCGCGCCACGCCGGCGTCAGGCTCAGGACAACTCGAAGAGTAGCTGCCCCAGGGCCACCGTGTCGCCGGGCTGCACCTGAACCGTCTTCAGTACGCCATCCACAACGGGGCCAATCTGGATCTCCATCTTCATGGCCTCGATCACCAGCACCGGTTGGTTCTTGCGAATGCTTTGGCCGCTGGCCGCCAGCACGGCCGTAACCCGGCCGGCAATCGGCGCGCGGCAAAACGTATCCTCCGCGAATTTCACGGGCGGGCGGGAGCGGGTCACGCTCTTCGGGATCTCCACTTCGCCCGACTTCGTGCTGCGACCACCATTTTGAGCGCCACCGGGGAACTCGACAGTCACCTCGTAGCTCTTCTTTTCGATGTTAATCCTCAGTTTCATCTCTCGCCGCGCTTCCGTGCGGATGCCGCCCCGTCCAGTGGCTCCAAAATGTTTGAATTCCGTACCCCAGCGCGCTGATCTCCACACTCAACGGCTGCCCCGTTGGCACCTCCACCATCTGCTGGATTACGGCGTGTTCGCCTAGAAGCGCTTTGACGGCCGCCTCCGCAATCGCCTTGTGGAGCAGCGGGATGGTCGCCCGACTCATAACGGGATCAATCCGTGCTTCTTCGCCGGCCGCCAGTCGCGCTTGCTGGAAAGCGCCTCCAATGCCTCGGCCAGATAGCCGCGCGTTTGCGCCGGTTCAATGATGTCATCCACCAGGCGGCAGGCGGCGGCCACGTACGGCGTGTAAAAGGTCTCGCGGTAATCCTGGATGAGATCCTGCCGTTTCGACTGGGTATTTTCCGCCTCACCCAGTTCGCTATGGAACACGATCTCCACGGCCGCTTCGGCGCCCATGACCGCGATCTCCGCCGAGGGCCACGCCAGCGTGCAGTCCGCCCCCAGATCCTTGGCGCACATGGCGATGTAACCGCCGCCATAGGCTTTTCGCAGAATCACCGTGATTTTAGGAACGGTTGACGCCGAGTAGGCGAACAACAGCTTCGCACCATGGCGAATGATGCCGCCATATTCCTGGTTCACGCCGGGCAGGAAGCCGGGAATATCCACAAAAGTCACCAGCGGGATGTTGAACGCGTTGCAGAAGCGCACGAATCCCGCGCCCTTGTCCGACGCGTCGATATCCAAAGCCCCGGCCAGCACCTTCGGCTGGTTGGCCACAATGCCCACAGTTGTCCCGCAGATCCGCCCGAAGCCCACTACCAGGTTACGCGCGAATTCGGCGTGCACCTCCAGGAAATCGTACCGGTCGACAATCAGTGAAATGACGTCGCGAACGTCGTAGCCGGTCTTCGGCTCCAGCGGCACGACGTCGTTCAGCCGCGGCTCGTGCATCCGCGTGTCATCGGGTTCTCCGCGCGGGGGATCCTCTTTGTTGTTGGATGGCAGAAACCCCAGCAGGCGTTTGCAGATCTCGACGGCCTCCACATCGTTCTCCGCCACAAAATGAACCACGCCGGACTTGTTCATCTGCGCGCGGACGCCGCCCAGCTCCTGCGCGGAGACGATCTCGCCCGTCACCTGCTTGATCACGGTGGGTCCGGTGATGAACATCAGCCCGTCGCGCGTCTGGATGATGAAGTCGGTGAGTGCGGGGCTGTACGCCGCTCCGCCCGCGCACGGCCCGCAAATCAGCGAAATCTGCGGCACCAATCCCGACAGCATAACGTTCTGATGAAAAATGCGCGCATATCCCGAAAGGGCAGCCACGCCTTCCTGCACGCGCGCGCCGCCCGAGTCGTTGATGAACATGAACGGCGTACCCGTTCTCATGGCCGCTTTCATCGTGTCGGCGATCTTGTTCGCATGTACTTCGCCCGCCGAGCCGCCGGCCACCGTGAAGTCCTGGCTCGCGATATGCACCGGCCGTCCGCCGATCCGTCCGCGCCCGGTGACGACTCCATCGGCCGGGAGATCTTTATCCACCATGCCGAAGAACTTGCCGCTGTGTTTGGCGAACAGTCCCGCCTCCTGGAAGGAATCGCGATCCAATAACAGGGTCACGCGTTCGCGAGCTGTCAGCTTTCCGCTGTTGTGTTGTCTGGCGGCGCGCTCCAGGCCGCCCCCCAGCTTCAACCGTTCCCGGTTTTTCAGGAGCTCCGAAATCTTGTCCGTCGGCATTTTGGCGAGATCTCTCCTCGCGACACGCGAGGTTTGTCTGGTGGACCGAGTATTATATCCGAATGCCAAGTTTGGCCGCAGCCTATAGAGTCCTATAGAGTCCACGAGCCATGTGACGTCCATTGGCTTGCGTCATGCGCCTGGTGACTGCGATGATTGCTGTGAACGCGAATCCAAAGGTTTCGATCATGCGCAAACGTCTGTTGATCCTCGCCACCCTGGCCGCTGGCTGCGCGAGTTTGTTGGCCCAAACGCCCGCCTGGCAGCCTGCCGCCGGGCATCCGACGCTGCTTCTCTGGCCCAATGGGGCGCCTGGCGCCCCGCCGAATCCGGCGCCGGAGATCGATACCACAACCGCGAAGGACAACCTCATCGCGGGCAAGCCGCTCATCCGTCTCGGCAACGTCTCCAGTCCCACCCTCACGCTCTACGCGGCACGGGACAAGAACTCGGGCGCCGCAGTGGTGGTTTTTCCGGGCGGCGGTTACCGCATACTGGCCATTGACCTGGAAGGGACCGAGGTGTGCGACTGGCTCAATTCGGCAGGCATCAACTGCGTCCTGCTGAAATACCGCGTGCCCGACTCCGGACCTTACCCCAAGTCCTCCGCCGCGCTCCAGGATGCCCAGCGGGCTCTGGGGATGGTGCGCTCGCACGCGATCGAGTGGCACATCGATCCGCACCGCATCGGGGTCCTCGGCTTTTCCGCAGGCGCGCACCTTGCGGCCGCTCTCAGCACGCACTTCGATCAGCGGCTCTACGATCCGATAGACGCCGCGGATGGACTAAGCTGCCGTCCCGACTTCGCCGTGATCGTCTACCCCGGCTATCTGGCGCTCGCGGAGAAGAACTTCGCTCCCAATGCCGACATTCACCCGACCGACCAAACCCCGCCTTCGTTTGTCGTTCAGGCGGAGGACGACCCGGTGCATGTCGAAAACGCGGTGGTCTATTTCCTCGCGCTCAAGAATGCCAAGGTCCCGGCGGAACTGCACATTTATGCCGAGGGAGGACACGGTTATGGCCTGCGCCGCACCGCGCTTCCGGTCACCACGTGGCCCCTCAGCGTGGAGACGTGGCTCCGCACGCTGCATGTCCTCGCGTCCTCCGCTGGGTCCGACTCGGCGGCAAAGTGAGCTTGCGGGTAAGTAGCGCCGCGGTCCGCAGCATGGCGCAACGCGATCGCCGAAACGCAGAGTTCGCGGACACCGCTACCGGGCGCATTTGTAGGCACTGCCGGAGCGTACTACGGCTCCGTGACTTCTTTGTCGGCAACTGCGTGATCCGGTGGCGCCGGAGGGCTAGGGATAACGAAGTTGTCGATCAACACCAGTAAGCCGAAAGCGACAAAGCCCCACGCCGCTTTGCTGAGGATGCCGATGCCGATCGAAATCGACATGAAAGCTATGATCCTTAATGCTCGAGTTCCATTCATATGTGTTCTCTAGGCTGCTGAAGTTTCCGATATCTCTCTTGCTGTTTCCCTTGCGCCTCTCTCAATTGCGGCGTCCCTTGACTCCACACTTTGCATCGCCTGGGCGCTCGGAGCATCACCGGCCCACGTCCACCGGTCGAGTTGCCGCACCACCTCGGCGGACACAGCGGGCAATGCGCCGGCGACCTCGGGCGATAACTCGGTTCCCAACCCCAGCGCGGCAGGTTGGACTCCCACCAGGACAACCTGGCGGGGCGCCTGACCGAGCAGGCGCAAGTCGTCGAGCAACCCGGGGATTCCGGACTGGTGCGCGTTGCGCGTATCGATCTGCTGCGGATCCGGGCCGCTAAAATCCATCCGAACGGTCGTGCCGGGCGGCAGGCCCGCATCCACGGCGTCGACGATCAGCAGATTCTCACAGCCACAAACCTCGGCCAGCAAATCGGTGCCGACGGTGCCGCCGTCGATGAGGCGCGCCATGCTTTCGACGCGCGCATCGCTCCGCAATCGGCGGACTGCATGGATACCGACTCCGTCGTCGGAGAGCAGCAGGTTGCCGACGCCGACGATGGCAATCGCCTGTGGCGGATCGAGATGGATCGAAGCGCGGGGCTCGCCAGGAAAATCCATCACTGCGGTCCTCCCGTATGGCACGAGTTGCACGGTTGTTCCGCCCACGCGGTGCCAACGTCGACCGGGTGCTCGAAAGGCAGCCCTTCCGGCCCCTTGGCGAATTGCAGGCTGCCGGCTTTGCCCTGCTGCATGATCTTGTGACAGAGGCCACAATCGGAGCGGATCGCCGTCCCGCCCAGGCTCTTATGCTGGCCGTCATGGCAGCGGAAGCACCCCAAGAACTGAAGGTGACCTTCATTCACGGAGTAAGTGTCCCAGCGGACTTTCATCGCGGGAAAGAAATATCGCTTGTAAGTCTGTTGTAAGTAAGCGATCGCGGCATCGATCGCCGGCTGCTTGGCCGCGTATATTTGCGGGTAAGTCTTTTGATAATAGCCGCGCAGGGCGCTGTCGATTCCCTGCGCCGCCCGCTGGTTGTCCCGGTAAGTCGCTGCAAGCGCCGCTACGCTCTGTTGCTTGATAAACGGCAGAGCCGCGTCGAGGCGGCCATCGGCCAACGCCAGGTCGACGCTTCGATCCGGCGGCGCCAGAATATGACTCGGGCGGTTGTGACAATCCACGCAGTCCATGGTTCGGATCTCACCCGGCGGCGCGGCCGTCGAGGATTGCGGCTGCGAGGTGTACACGTTCGCCTGACCGGTTTTGGGGTCCACCGACCGCACCCACGTGATGTTCTGCCTCTCCGCATCGGCCGCGACATACTCTACCTTGCTCGCCACGTGCCAGTGAATTCCCATCTGCGACTGGCCTGCCGGGGCGCCGCCGCCGACCAGCACCAGCATGTCGATCTCCCACCGGGTGTTCTGTTCGTCGGACAGGAAATGCGCGCTGCGCACCAGCTTGGCGCCGAAGAAATTCGCCGGCCAGTGGCATTGCTCGCAATTGCCCCGGATCGGGCGCAGCGATACCACGGGTACCGGAATCGGGCGCGGGTAGGTATCTTGCATGGTCTCCACGAGTTCTTCCACACCGCGAATCTTCGATTCGATATATCCGGTTGCGCCAGGCCCGACGTGACATTGCGCGCACGCCACGCGGGCGTGCGGCGACAGCGCGTAGGTGGTGTATTCGGGCGTCATGGAATGACAAACGGCGCCGCAGAACGGCACGGCATCGGTATAGAGATAGGCCTGATAACCGCCGTAAATGGCGGGCACGGATAGAAGTACGGTTCCGATCGCGACCACCAGCAGTGCCTTCCTCTCCCTGGCCACGTTGAGATCCCACTTGGGGTAACGCGCGAAGGAGAGTGGCTTGTGCCGCCGCCACCGGAGCCACTGAACGTACATGCCGATCAACACGACGGCAACGCCGGCAATCACCAGCATCGGCGGACCAAAGAAGATCACCAGGTCGCCGTAAGGCTCAGCCACCGCGCCGCCGCCGATGGTGTGGTAAGCGGTCAATACGACAAACACGAACAAACCGACGGCGGCGATACCGGTTCCGGCGAAACTGATCCAGTTTCGATAGAGCGCCACCGGACCCGGTCCGGGACGGGGCGTGGGCGGCTTTTTCTCGCCCGGCCCCGCTTCCGGCAACAGTTGATGGCGCTCGACGAAGCGCCGCGCTTCGGGAATCGCCGCGACTTCATGACGCAACTCGCCGGCGGGTACGAATTTCCATCCCGAGAAAATGCTATCCAGCAATCCGTTTTCTTCCTCGATCGAGACCAGAACCGAAAGATAGACGTGAAAGATCACGAACGAGAAGAACACGAACATCAGGAAATAATGAATTTCGCGGAGGTACTGGGGATCGATCAGCAGCGGCAGCCAGCCGATGAACTGAGTTAGGACGGGGTTGCCCACCACACGGCTATAGAGAGCCAGGCCGGTCAGTATTTCGACCAGGAACAGCAGGTAGATGACGAAGTAAGTCAGCGCGGCCAGCGGATTATGACCTACCCGATGGCCGGGCTCGAAGCGCAGGAACGAGTAGAATTCGAGCATCGATCCCATACCGCGCCATTGCTCGCGGTGAATGGGGATGTAGGCCGACCATCTCGCCCAGAAGTTGCCCTTGAAAAACCAATACATGCGAAACGCGAACGCGCCAATCAGCACGAATCCGGAGACCACGTGAACAAAGCGCACCGTGGCCATCAGGAAAGGCGCCTGCCCGGAAGGGAGCAGGAACGGGCGGTGCATGAACAGGCCGGTGGACGCTAGCGACACGAACGCGAAGAAAATCAGCCAGTGGGCAATGCGAACCGGCAGTTCCCAAACATAGGTACGGACCAACTCCGTCGCGGGACGGCGCGCCAGCACGGATTTGGGCGATGCGGGTTTCGGCACCGGAGCCTCCTATGTCGCCTCAACCGGCTGCCAGCGGCGTCCCCGCGCATCCACCACTTGAACCGCGCAGGCGAGGCACGGGTCGAAAGAGTGAATGGTGCGCAGCAGCTCGAGCGGCTTGTCCGGGTCCGCGATGGGATGTTTGATCAACGCGGCTTCATACGGACCGTGTTGCCCCATTGCATCGCGCGGACCGCCATTCCACGTGGTGGGTGCGATCACCTGGTAATTGCGGATGGCGCCGTTCTCGATCTCGACCCAGTGGCCCAACGAGCCGCGCGGCGCTTCGTGCCACCCGAAGCCGCGGCATGAGCTTGGCCACGAATCGGGGTCCCAGCGCGTGCCGTTGTGCATGGTAAGTTCCCGCCGGCCAAGATTGTCCTCTAACGCATGCAGCCAGTCGGTCATCTTATCCGCCACAAGCTGCGCCTCCAGGGCGCGCGCGGCAATCCGCCCCAGGGTCGAAAACAGCACGGCCGGCGGTTGCTTGATTTGGGCCAGCACGGAATCGACCAGCCCTTTGGCGGGCTGTTTGCCGGCCGCATAGGCCACCACGAAACGCGCCAATGGCCCGAGCTCCATCACCTCGTTCTCATAGCGCGGAGCTTTCAGCCACGAGTATTTCTGATCGACGTTGAGATAGTCGTACGGCGGCGTGGGGCCGGTGTAAGTGGGCTTTGTCTCGCCTTCAAATGGATGCTTGGCCGGCTTGTTGTCGCCGTATTCATACCAGGACCGCGCGACATACTCGGTTACCTTTTCCGGTGAAAACGGCTGCACGGCCGAGATGTCGCGTTTTCGAACCACTCCGGGGGGGAAGAAGAACGACGACGGGTCGTGCATGCTCTTGTCCGGGAAGTCTCCGTAGGACAAGAAGTTGCCGATGCCCTCGCCGCGCGTGAACCAATCGGGGTAGAAGCCAGCCACGGCGAGCACGTCCGGCACGTAAACCTGGCGCACGAACTGCCGGCCCATTTCAATCAGCGTGCGGAGCAGTTGGAGACGTTCCGGGTTGAGCGGCGCCTGCGGAGAATCGGGATCCATCGCGGTCGACATTCCGCCCACCAGGAACGTCTGCAAATGCGGATTCTTGCCGCCCAGCGCCGCGTGGATGCGGATGTAGTCGCGCTGAAATTCCAGCGCGTCGAGATAGTGAGAAACCGCCAGCAGGTTCACTTCGGGCGGCAGGCGGTAGGCCGGATGGCCCCAGTAGCCATTGGCGAACACGCTCAACTGGCCGCTCTCCACCAAGGTTCGCACAGTGGTTTGAACGGCCCTGAAATGGCTCGATCCGGACTTGGCCCAATCGGATAACGAGTTGGCAATCTGCGCCGTCTTCACCGGATCGGCCTTCAAGGCGCTGGCGACGTCGACCCAGTCCAATGCCTGCAGGTGATAGAAATGGACAACGTGATCCTGCACCAGTTGCGCGCTGGCGATCAGGTTGCGCACCAGGCGGGCGTTATCGGGCACTTCGATCTCGAGCGCGTCCTCCACCGCCCGCACGGAGGCGAGCGCGTGGACGACCGTGCACACCGAACAGATTCGTTGCAGCCAGTACCACGCCTCGCGCGGGTCGCGGTTGCGGACCACCAGTTCCAGGCCGCGGAACATGGTGCCGGAACTCCAGGCATCGGAGATCGCGCCACCCTCTACCTGGGCCTCAATCCGAAGGTGCCCTTCGATTCGCGTCAGCGGATCAACGACAATGCGCGCCATGTCCGATCTCCCGGTTCCCAGCAGATCCAATGCTCATAACATCCCTCGACGGTCACGATTTCCCGGGTGGCCCTTCGCGCTCCACCAGTCCACTGCCCCGGCCGATCTCGGTCGGGCCGCCCCTTGGCTTTTCCCCTCGCGGACGTATCTGCGAGCGCGCCGCACTGGCGATGCCGTGCAACGCCAAACCGGTGGCGACGCCGGCCGTCATCCAGCCGCCGATCTTCCCGGCCGTGATATCCACGCCGAAACCGGGAACCCCCGGCAGGCGCTGATAGAGCGGCAGCGCCGTGTCCCAGAAGCGATAGGAGGCGCAGGCGGCGCAGCCGTGCCCGGATTCGACCGGCCAACTCGTCCCGTCGTTCCACCGCACCACCGGGCAGTTGAAGGTTCCGTGCGGCCCCTTGCATCCCATCTTGTAAAGACAGTAGCCACGGCGCGCGCCATCGTCGTCCCAGCGTTCCACGAAGCGGCCGGCATCGAAATTGGCGCGCCGCTCGCACTGGTCGTGGATGATGTGGCCGTAGGCGAACAAGGGGCGCTTATGGGCGTCCAGCGCAGGCATCCGGCCGTAGGTCAGCCAATAGACGAGAAGCGCGGCGGTGTTGGCGGGGTTGTGCGGGCAACCGCCCATGTTGACCAGATTCAGGTTCGGGATTGCTTCCCCGACGCTGATCGCGCCGGTGGGGTTGGGCGCGGACCGTTGCGGGCCGCCATCGAACGCGCAGGAGCCGACGGCGATCACTGCCGCGGCGTTTCCGCAGACCTGCTTCGCGATATCCAAAGCCGAGCGGCCGCCGATCGTACAGTACCCGGGGTTGGCGGTGGGAATCGAACCTTCCACCACGGCCAGGTATTTGCCGGCGTCCTCATGCACCACGCGTTCCAGAATGCCATTAGCCTGCTTGCCGGCCGCGGCCATGATGGTCTCGTGATATTCCCAGGAGAAAAACGAAAGGACCAGCTCGGTGATGGACGGGTGACTGGAGCGCAACATCGACTCCGAGTTGCCGGCGCAATCCTGCAACTCCAGCCATACCAACACCGGCCGGCGCTTTTTCTCCAGGGTTGCGGCGACCTGTGCGGCGGCGCCCACGGGCAGACCCAGCATGGTTGCCATCGAACCGCAAAACTTCAGGAATTTTCTGCGTGGGATTCCATAGCACCGCAGGGCGTCTGCAATGCTCGACTCGCGACCAGCCATCAGGTCCCCCCTAAGGCTGCCCGGCGGTACGGCGCCCGGCAGGTTTGCTTCGGAGCCACAAGGATGAACGCGCGCGACCAGCCTGCCGCGCGCCCAACAACGCCCCATATTATGCTCCGGGTCCAAGCCGGCAGTCAAGACAAAAAGAGCCCTTTATTATGTTTGCCGCGAGCCGGTGACGCCAGGGTAGGACGGGGATTTTGCGGCCAGCTACAGGTTTCTGGGCGCCACGCCGTTAACGTTGTCTAGCCACGTTCACAGCTCGGGCGGCCTATTTGCTGGGCTAGTGCGATTTCAGAATCCGCAGCACCGAGAGTATCGTATTCCAACTGCGCGTGGTCGCCGGCGCCCCAAAGAGGCTGTCGATCTGGCCGAGATAGCCAATCGTTTTCATGTGGCGGCGGTACACTCCATACACGAGACGGTTCTTCGAGCCAATGATTCGCACCAGCCACTCCCCATCTTTGGGAAGAGCAATCGGAAAAGAAACTCCGCGGCGGCCAGCCTCCGACAGGATGCTTACGAATTGAACCATATCCGCGGGCGGTGGCTCCGTTCCGAACGGATTGTCCATCTCCAGACGAATCAGATCGCGGCCGTCGCAGAAGGCGATGATTGCTTCAAACGGCAGCTTCCGGCGCAATTCGGCAAGGAACTTTCCGCGCAACCCAGGTCTGCGAACGACCAGCGTGCCGGCGGCTCCCACGTTCACGGCGTCGTAGATGCCCAGTTCCTTGGCGAGCGCGCTCGGACGAAAAGCCCGGTGTCCTCCGACGTTGATGCCCCGCAAGAAAACGATCAAAGCCATGCTGCCCATTGTTGCAGCACCGCAGTATCGAGGAGAAGCGGAACCCCTAGACGGGCCGGAAACAGCGATGCGAGATGCGGGCGTGGTAGAGCGCTCAGCTTGCGTTCACGCCAGCGCGAGCTTGTGCAGCGCCACCAGCTTGCTCCAGGCGCGCTCGGCATCCGGCTGATTATAAATCGGGGCGCCGTTCTGGAGCGGCACTATGCATGGCAGCACCAGTACTTCATTGTGGAATACCTATATAAATGTAGGACATTCGACAGCGGTCACGCAACCTAAGTGTTGGCGGCGCCACCTAGTATTTGCGGACTTTGGGGTCCACCCGATCGGACCATGCGCGAATCCCGCCCGTCAGGTTTCGCACCTTTTCGAACCCGGCCCGATGCAGAACCTCAACCGCCCTGGCGCTCCGCGTACCCATCTTGCAGAGGGCAATAATCTCCCGACTAGCATCGAGTTCGTTCACGCGCGTTGGCAACTCGGCCAGCGGAATCAGGTGTCCGCCTATATTCGAGATCTCGTACTCATATTCCTCGCGCACATCCAGCAGGAACAGGTTCTCGCCAGCGTCGAGCCGCTGCTTGAGTTCTTCGACTTGAATTCCGGGCACGCTCATTGGTTGCCGGGCTCCTTGGCCACATCACCACAATATCACAATTCACCATTGTCAATCAAGATACGGTATTATGATGTTGGCGTCCATTGCCCCGCCCCAGAAACGATTACTATTTGTCTATGGATTTACTGGAAGTCAATTTCCTTGTGGTAAACTAGCTCGAATGTAGCCGCAACGGCTACAACCAACAGCAAGTTTAAGAATCTAAACGTCATAGGAGGTACGCATCGTGGCTGAAGAGAACATTGCACATCAGGCTTTGGGCGAACAGGCTGCATTTCAACTTGCCAATGTCACTAAGACCGCCCCGCAGTACGGAGCCATCACTCCGCGTTGGCTGGTTCGTCTGCTGGACTGGAAACCGCTCGAAGCCGGAACTTTTCGCCGTAATCGCGTCGACGAGAGCAAGCCGATCGATGTGACGTGTGGCCAGGTCGACGAAAGCGCCCTGCCGGAAACATATGTCCAGTATGAAGAGAACCCCAAGGAACACAAGCTGAGCGCCATCAACGCGGTGCTCAACGTTCACACGCGCATCTCGGATCTTTTCAGCAAACCCTACGATCAGACGGCGGAGCAGCTTCGCATTTTGATTGAACACATGAAGGAGCGGCAGGAGCACGAACTGCTGAACAATCCCGACTACGGATTCCTGAACAACGTCGCCGCCGACCAGCACATCCAAACCAAGGCTGGCGCCCCCACACCGGACGATCTCGATGAACTGCTGACCAAGGTCTGGAAGGAGCCGTCGTTCTTCCTGGCCCACCCTCGCGCCATCGCGGCGTTCGGACGCGAATGCACGTTTCGCGGCGTGCCCCCGCCGACAGCCACGATCTTCGGCAGCCCGTTTCTGACCTGGCGCGGCGTTCCGCTGGTCCCCACCGACAAAATCCACGTCAAGAGCGCCGACAGCAAAACCAAAATCCTTCTACTCCGTTCCGGTGAGCGAAAACAGGGATGCATCGGACTGTTTCAGCCCGGCCTGCCCGGCGAAGTCAGCCCCGGCCTCTCGGTTCGCTTCATGGGCATCAATACCAAGGCTCTCGCTTCCTATCTGGTGTCGCTGTACTGCTCGACGTCCGTGCTCACCGACGATGCGATTGGGGTGCTGGAAGGCGTCGATGTAGGGACCTACCATGAGTACAAACCCTCCAGGTGAGTTCGGGCCGGCCGCCGCGGCGCCTCTCGCAGCTCCTGACTGGACAACCGCGCTCGGCGGAACGCCGCAGGCGCCGGCCGGGCTGCCGGATCCGGCGACGCTGGCGCGCATGGCCAATGAGTTTTTCGCCGCCGTATCCGGCGCGCAGCCACCAGCGGCGGGAGCGGCGGTTCCGGCCGTTCCCGTGAGCCCGCCTGCCGCGCCGCCCGCTGGAGTCTCGCCGCCTGCCGTTCCAATTGCTACGCAGCCAGCCACACCCGGTGTTGCCGCTGGTGCGGGCGCCATCGACGCTACCGCTACGCCCGGGTTTTCGTTCCTGCAGGAGATCCGGCCGCGTTATCCGGAAGCGGAGGAAACCGACGCAGCCCTGCGCGCTTTCCTGGAATCGCCCCCCGAACCCATGCCTGCCAATGCGGCGCCCGGCGCAGAGCAGGCTCCGGCCGTTCCCACTCCACCGATGCCGACAGTTCCCGGTGGCGTCGATTCCTCCGCCATGCCCGCCTTTTCCTTTCTCGAGGAAGCCCGGCCGCTCTTCTCGTATCCGCCGGTTGCCCCGGTGCCTCTGCCGGAGACGACTCGTTCTCAACCCGAGCCGCCGCCCCTGAAGCTGTCGTCCGACTTATTCGATGCACAGACCATTCGCCGGGATTTCCCCTTGCTGCGCGAGCAAGTGAACGGCCGGCCGCTGGTTTGGCTGGATAACGCCGCGACCACGCAAAAGCCGCAAAGCGTCATCGACCGGCTCAGTTACTTTTACGAGCACGAGAATTCCAACGTGCATCGCGCCGCGCATGAAATGGCGGCGCGCGCCACGGACGCCTACGAGTCTGCCCGCGAGAAAGTCCGGCGTTTTCTCAACGCCTCCACGCCGCGCGAAATCATCTTCGTCCGCGGCGCCACCGAGGGCATCAACCTGGTGGCGCAAAGCTGGGGCCGCCGGTACATCGAGAAGGACGACGAAATCGTCATTACCTGGCTCGAACATCACGCCAACATCGTGCCCTGGCAGGCGCTGTGTGCGGAAAAGCAGGCGCGGCTTCGCGTGGCGCCGGTGGACGACCGCGGCCAGGTGATTCTGGAAGAGTACGAAAAGCTGCTTTGTTCGAAGACGCGCCTGGTCTCCATCGCGCAGGTCTCGAACGCTCTCGGCACCGTGACGCCGTTGCCCGCGATGATCGAAGCGGCTCACCGCCATGGGGCGAAAGTGTTGGTGGATGGCGCGCAGGCCGTGTCGCACATGCGCGCCGACGTCCAAGCGCTCGATTGCGATTTCTACGTATTCTCCGGGCACAAGGTGTTCGCGCCGACAGGCATCGGAGTGGTGTATGGAAAGTCGGAGGTGCTGGACAGCATGCCGCCGTGGCAAGGCGGCGGGAACATGATCCAGGACGTGACGTTTGAGAGGACCATCTACCAGCCGCCGCCGGGCCGCTTCGAAGCCGGCACCGGAAGCATCGCCGATGCCGTGGGATTGGGGGCGGCGATCGACTATCTGGACCGCATCGGCATGGCCAACATCAGCCGTTACGAGCACGAGCTTCTGGTGTATGGCACTGCCGCGCTGGAGCGAGTCCCCGGCCTGCGCATCATCGGCACGGCCGTGGAGAAGGCGGGTGTTCTTTCGTTCGTGCTCGACGGCGTGCGCACCGAGGAAATCGGCGACCTTCTCAACCGCGAAGGAATCGCCGTGCGTGCCGGCCATCATTGCGCGCAACCCATACATCGACGCTTCGGAATCGAAAGCACGGTGCGCGCTTCCCTGGCGCTCTACAACACGTGCTCGGATCTCGATGCGCTGGCCGCGGCGCTGCTGCGCATCCAAACCGCCAGACCAGGCCGCGCGGTCTGAGCTTCAAACAAGTACGGCGGAGCCGACTGCATGTCTCGCAGTCAGCTCCGCCCCTCCGAAAAGCCTCCGAACGGAGCCGCGACCATAGGGAGCGGCCCTTTCGATAGAACCGAATCTGCCAGTCGAAAACCTAGTTACTGCCGCGAAGCGGTCTGGTTCGCAGCGAGCAATTGCTCCACTTTCGCAATGAACTCCGCCTTCTCTTTCTTGTAAAGTTCGCCGCTGCCGGGGCTCGGGAATCCGGCATGAACGAATTTCACGAGACCGTCCCGGCCGACGAAGAACGTGGTGGGCCAGGAATCCCAGTCGGCAGCTTGCGGCAGCTTGACTTTGGCGGTGCTGGTTTCTCCGCCCAGCAGAACGGGATACTTGGCCCCGTACTCCTGGACAAGTGTCTTCAGCCGCACGGGGTCGGCGAGTTGTTCCGGCTCTTCGAAATCCAAGGCGACAATCTCAAGGCCTTGCGCGTGATACTTGTTGTACAGCGCGGGAAGGAACTCGTCTTCGTCATGGCAGTTCGGGCACCAACTGCCGGTAACGTTGACTAACACGACCTTGCCCTGAAACCGCTCGTCCGTATTGGATACGATGTTGCCGTTCAAGTCCGGAAAACGGAAAGTGAAAGGTTTCGTGGGGTCGGTGACGCGCGTGTGCTGGTCCGCGTCGGTCGGCAGGTCGAGGCCCTTGGCGCGTGCCTGCTCCGGCCGCACGGCGCTAATCACTCCTTCGTGGTGCTGCCCCTTCAGGTCGACCGCCAGTGTCCCGTCGTCTTGCGGCGTGACAACCAGCAGCGCCGGTCGCCCGCCGGAGAAGTGACTCAGTACGAATTTTCCGTCCTGATAGCTTCCCGTCAGCGTTCCGGTATCGCCATCCACGCGGAGAATCGCGCCAGAAACCTCGGCGCCGTGCTGTTGAATAATGAACTGCCATGCCTTCTCGTCATGTTTGCGGCTACTTACTCCCTCCAGGTACCAAAGGCCGGAGATATCGGGAGCCTTCGCCTTCGATGGAGCCTGGCGCACGGCGCGAACCGCGTGGATCGGCAGCGGCTTGCCACGCGTGGTGTACTCGCCGTCGAGGACACCGTCTTTCAATGTCGCTTTCAGCACCGAAGCATAAGTGTCGAAGCTAAGAACCAGAGAACCGTTTTCGAACTTACCGCCGGTTGAGTTCTCGTGTTCGTCGCCGTTGAAGAACCAACCCTTGATGTTGGCCCCTTCGCCGGCAAATTCAATCTTGAAGGGGATTTCGGTCCCATTCAGATTGAGCGTCGCGTTCCAGAGTCCCGCAAGGCTCTCGGACCAGGCTGCTGGCGCGAATGCCAGGACAGCGGTCAATAATAATTGTCTCTTCATCAGTCTTCTCCTCTCTCGTTCAGCTATAGCTGGTCATAATTGTGTGCTAATTCCGTGCCGGTTCGGCGTGCGGGTCCACCTCGGTTAGTGGACGATCCCAATGCACTAACGTCAGCCGCCAGCGCTGCTGCTCCTCCTTACGGAACGTCTCCTGATCCGGGAATAGCTTTTGGGCGATGCCGCGCGCCTTGGTCCGCGCCGCCGCGTCTTTGTAGTAGATCAGCACGCGCAGATCCCAGCGTTCGCTCTCGCCGACGTGGCCGCCACCCTTCTGTACGAGGTACTTGGTGACGAATCCCTCCTTAACCTCCTCGTCGAGGATGGCAATCTGGTATTTCCTGAAGATCTTGTACCAGTCGTCGAAATACCCCCACTGCGTGGTGTAGACCCATTCGACGATGGGAGGGGCTTCGGCGGCGGGCTGAGACGGGGAATCCTGCGCGAAGGCCGGACGGACGGCGCCGATCCAGGCCATAGTCGCCCAGATGGCCAGGGACGCGAAAAGGTGTTGGGGTTTTAAGTAATTGCTCATTGATTACTCTCCTTGAGTTGAGTTAGAACGTGAATCGCGCACCGAGTTGGATCAGCCGCGCGTTGTTGATTTGGCTCGTGATCTTGCCAAAGGTCGGGCTGGTATAAGTTGCGTTGGGATTGCCGAAATAGGGCGTGTTGGTTGCGTTGAGTGCTTCGGCGCGGAACTGGGCCTTCAGCCGCTCGCCGACGGCAAAGGCCTTGAACAAGGACAGATCCCAGTTGAATAATTGGGGACCGCGGACGGTGAGGAACGGGTTAATATCGCCAAAGGTGAATTCGGGCGCCTGGGAGAATGCCGCGGGGTTCAGCCAGTCGTTAAGACGCGAGTCCGTCGAGCCCGACGTGGCAGCGGGCACGCCAGTCGCGTTGGGACGCTGTAAGCTGGCGCCGATCACACTGTTGTTATTCGGCTGGGTTATCTCCAGCGGAAATCCGGTCTGTACGATGCCGATCGCATTGGCGCACCATCCGCCCGCAGCCGCGTTGAGCAGCCGCCCGCTCTTCAGGAACGGCTTCCCTTTTCCAAATGGCAGTGCATAGGTAATTGCCGTGGTGAACCGGTTGGGTGCGTCCTGCGTGGAGAGGCTTTGCTCGGCGCCCTTGTCGTATGCGTTCTGCGCACCGGTGAGTGAACTGATTTGGGCCGCTCCGGCGGTGCTCACGCCGAGAACGTTCGACTCGCTGCGCGACCAGGTATAGGATGCCAGCAGACTCAGCCCGCTCGCCAGGCGCCGTTGCGCCCGAAAGTAGCCGGCATAGTAATAAGCCAGCCCGGTATCGGAATTGTAGAGCGCCACCGACGTGTATTGCGGAAAGGGCAGCAGCAATTGCGCCTTGCTCACGGTCGCCGTACCCACGGTTCCCACGCCGCCGTTGTTATAGAGCGGATTGGCGACCTTTTGCGTTAGCGCCGAACCGAGCGAGAAATACGACGGGTTGAGCTGGTCGATATTCAAGCCGCTCTCGTTGAGATGGAGCGAGTGCGAGCCCAGAAGACCGACGGTCAACACGAATCCGGCTGGCGCCTGCCGTTGCACTTCGAGCGAGTATTCCTGAACATACCCTGCCGATTGCGATCCGTTCGCAAATACCGTGATCGCCTGGCCGATTCCGGAAAGTCCTCCCAGCGTGTTTCCCGTCGGTTGCAGCAGCCCGTTCGGATAGGGATCCGCAAGCGAACCGGCCGGTAGAAAGTTTCCGTTAGTGGAAGTCACGATGGAAGTCGTCTGCGAGTACCCAGCGGTGTTTTGGAAACTGAAAAATCCCGGCGCCCAATAGATTCCGTATCCGCCGCGCACCACGGTCTTGTCATTCGGCGAATACGCCAGGCCGATTCGCGGCGCCGGCTTTACGGCAAGCGGGTCGCCGGTTTGCGTCGGATTGCCATTCACTCCCGCATATTCCACCTGGCCGGGAATCTGGAGGCCCGAGACATTCTGTTGCAACGGGTTGGCCACGGCCGGATTGAAGCCGACGATCAGCTTGTTGTTGGCTTCCTGAACTCCCGATTCGTGCTCGAAGCGGAGCCCGAAGTTCAGAGTCAGTTTGGGTGTGATTCGAAAGTCGTCCTGCACGAACCCGCCCAGGTAATGCACGAAATCGTTGAACTTGGCAACCACGCCCATGCTGCCGCTGGTGGGGTAGCCGAGCAGCAGCGTCGCCAGGTCCGCTCCGGTTCCGGCCGTCGAGACTTGCGGTGTGGCGCGCGTGAAAACGTCGGTAAACCCGAGGCTGGTCGGGCCGACCGCGGGCGTACCAAAATCGTGCAGCGTGCGGAAATCGAATCCGGTCTTCAGCGTGTGCCGGCCGCGAAACTTGGACAGCGTGGTGTTGAATGAGCGCCCGTAAAATACATCGCGGGTGGTCGTGCCGCCGCCGTAACTGGCAAGCGTGCCCATGGTGACCGCGGGAAACGCGGCATCCAGAGTCTCTGCCGCGAGCGATGCCGGAAGTCCCAGGGTGGTCAAATCGAATCCGGCGCTGGCCGTGGGGAAACTCGTGGTGAAAAACCGGTTGAATCCCCAGCGGGCCGTGAGCACCGTGGTGGGGTCCAGCGTCTCCGTCGCATTCGCCTGCGTGGCGTCGATCCGCCGATAGAGCAGGCTTTGGCCGGGCGATGCCAGATTGCCGAAGGTGGAAGGTGCGTCCGTCTCCCCGGTTTTCTGATGAACGTAGGAAGCCGAGGCGCTCAGCCGGCTGCCGAACTGCTGGTCGGCTTTGAACGTGTATTGGTCGCCGCGATTCGGATAACCGCCCGTGAAATTGAAGTTAGTGGCTCCGTAATAGGGCGTGGGAGCGTTCGGGAGCGGGTAGTAAGACGCCAGCTTCAGTCCGATCGAACTCAATTCGCTTTGCGGGATGATGTTTCCGGCGAACGGCGTGCGGGCTCCGGTGGAGGTGGTGCTGAGCGGGTCGTAGATAGTCTGCAACCCTCCGCCGGCGGCGTAGCTCTGCGAGAAATTGCCCGTGCGCTCGAGCGCCGTCGGCACCGAGAGCACAGTGTCGCCGCCGTCCTGCTGCCGGTATGCTTCGGTGGCCACGAAGAAGAACGTCTTATTGTGCCCGTCGTAGAGTTTGGGAAGCACGACCGGGCCGCCCAGCGAAGCGGCCCAATCCCGAAATGGCTGTGCCGCGGTGGGCTGGCCGGCTGCATTCGAAAAATAATTGTTGGCCAGCCAGTCCGTTTGGCGGATGTGGCCCACCGCGCTTCCGTGCACATCGTTGCTGCCGGAACGCAGCAGCGAATTGAACGTTCCGCCGCCGGTACGGGACGCTTCCGCGTCGTACGTGCTGGCCTGCAGCTTCACCTCTTGGACGGTTTCAGGCGACGGGACGAACACGGCACGGTTGTTCGAGTCCGTGATCGAGATCCCATCCACCAGAACGTTATTGGTGCGCACCGGCCCGCCGGCGATCGAGACCTGGGAGTTCGCGTTCTGGTCCTGCATGCGGCCCATCTTGGGGTTGGCGACAAACACGACCGTTTGCGCCAGCTTGCCGGCGAAGAAGGAATTGCGTCCAAGAATGGGCAGGTCCGTGATCACCTGGCTGTCGAGCACCTGGCCGGTCGATGCCTCGCCGGTTTCGAGCAACGGCGCCTCGGCGGTGACATCGATCTGGTCGGTGACTTGGCCTAACTCGAGCTTGAGATCCACCGTGGTGGCGCTTTGCGTCGTGATCACGACGTCCTTACGCTCCAGGCGCTTAAAACCCGCTGCCTCGGCGCTAACCGTGTACGTGCCAGGCGTGACGGCCGTGAATACGTACTCGCCTTGATCGTTGGTGATCGTCGCGCGGCCTACCCGCGTGGCTTGGTCGGTGATGGTAATCTTGGCCGCCGAGGTAGCAGCCCCGTCCGGATCTGTGATGCGGCCCCGTAGAGAGCCCTGGAAGGTCTGTGCGAATGCCGAACCGGAAACGAGGAGAGCAATGAGAAATAGCTTCATAAGGTTTGCCTTTCAGTCCTGGATATTGGCCGGAGCGAGCTCGGTCTGCCGAACTACTCCAGAGATCAAGAGGTCAAGGACTCGTTCCGCTTGGGAAGCAGAGATACAAAGCCCCCACCTCTCTACTGCAAAGATTTGTTGGTGGAGAAACGCCAGGCAATGCCTGGCGCGTGACGTCCAAGACTAGCGGCAACAACAACAGCAGAGGAAACCGGAACGGAGGGCGGAACTAGATGAAGGAGACCGGTGGACAGCCAAGGCCGGAGCCTTCGCTGAAGCTGTCGGCGCCGGACCGGAATGCGAATGGAACTCGAAACTCATGCTAACTGCTCCTGTTTGCTGGATCAAAAACGATTGTCAGGGCACCGGAAAGACAACGCCCGTCTCTATATCGTCCATTAATCACATAGAGTATACTGTGATTCGCACGCATCTGTCAAGAAATTTGGAAACAAATTGCCAGAGAATGCATGTGCGGTGTGCCCGCTCCTTTTTGTCTCCACGGCCTTCGCGGTCCTGGAAACTCCGACAGATGCGTCAGCCTCCAGCCTGGTCGCGGCTGCCGCCCGGCTCAACTTCAAAGGCAGCACGCCAATCGCGCCCACCTGAGTGGCGGCCGGGACCTGCAACACTCGGAAGCCCGGCGAGAAGGCTGTCACGAAGTAGGAACCGGCCGGCAAATCCCGAAACGAGTATTCGCCAGCCTTGGACGCCACCGTGGCGTAGGCGTGTGCCGAAGCCCTGTTTTCAGCCTTCACAACGGCCCCCGAAATCGCCACGCCCGATTGGTCGAGTACGGTGCCGCGGATTCCGCATCGAATGGACTGCGCTTCCGCCGTGCGGAAAAGCGACACAGTAATGATGAATGCCAGCAGTGTCCGCCTCAACCCGGCGGTAGTTCTCGGATGCATTTGCCTCGGCCTCCCAGCAGTCATTGAACACTTCCGGCCAGGAAACCGCCTCGCGGTCCCTGGATCACAAGAGTCTGCTATTGGCGACGACAGAGACAGGACTGGTACTGGCAAAAGAGACTCAGACGGCCGCCGCTGAGGAGTGTAGTGTGCTGCATGGAATAATGCATATAATTTCTAGCGACAAATAAATCCTATCAGTGCAACGTCTGGAATGCAAGCCGCTGTTCGCGCCCAGCGTCCGCTCGCTCGATCGCGCGGTTCGGCTCCGGTGGTGCGGCCCACGCCGAAAACGCGCCCACCAGGCGTTCCAGAATGCCGCGGTTGCGCGTGAAACGGCGTCGGCGGCTCCGCAGAAACTCGAACGTGAACGGCGAGTGGCTTTCCAGTTCCCGGACGTAAGCGGCCGAGTAGAACTGCCGTGCTTCGCCCACGGCCCCCGTGAGGAGCATGAAGAAGCTGGTGCGGATGAGCTCCTTGATGGCCGGGGGCGCGGCCGCACCGATTCCATCCAGATCCGCCAGCACACGGGCGCCGAAATGAAAGGCGCGGTTGGTCACGGCGTCGAGCGGCTGGCGTCCCGCCGCCTCGGAGAAGGCAGTGCGGATGCCGTCCCGCGCGTCGGCGGCGACATCCTGCAAATCGTCGCCGAGCTGGAGCGCGACGCCCCAGGCAAAAGCAAACTCGGCGGCGGTTGGCGCGAGCGTACCCGCGGCGAGCCAGGCGTCCGCAAGCACCGATGCCCCGCCCTTCTCGAAGACGATTTCGAGGGTGTCGCCCAGGCCGGCCCCAGCCGCATGGTGCAGATCGAGGCTCTTCTCCTGCGCGCGTTGGATGCCGCACAGGCTGGCAAACACCTCGGGACAATCGGCCCTGCGGTACTGGCTTTCGATCAGGCTAACCAACGCCCAGGCCTGCTCCTCATGCCGCCCGGCGGGCGCAAGCCGCGCACCCGCCAGGCGCGCCGCGAAACGCCGGTTAAACGCCTGCTTATCGGCTTTCGAAACGCGCGGGTGGTCGAGGTAGTTGTCGGTACAGGGGTAGAGCATGCTGTACCCGAAGATCGCGGGAGTCAGCCGCGCCGGCAGGCCCAGCAAAATCTGGAGGCCGTTCGTCGTCCACGCGTTGCGGCTGGCCTGGAAGATGTCGGCAGCGCTGATGGACGGATCGAAGAGCCGGGCGGCGCGGGCGAATTCCCTGCCCGTTTCGGTGAAGCCGCCGGTGAGCAACAGATCGAGATGGCGGTCCTCGAAATCGAGCGCCTCGCGAGCGAAGAGGCGGAACGCGGCGGCCAAGCGCTCTTCCGCCGCGGCCTGCTCTTTCGGATCGGCCCGCGCGGCGCGCAGTTCGTCTTCGACGGCTCCGAGGTAGCGGTCGAAGTGCCCTTCGCGGCGGGCCTGCTCGCGCGCTGGATAGGAGGGCAGAAAGGCGGGCGGCGCGGGATCGGCCTGGCGCCACCACTCGAGAAGCCGGGCCATGACGGCGTGCCATTCGCGTAGCATGTCTCAAACAATGCTACGCGGATGTCGCGCGCGATGTTCCGTGGCAATCGACCAGGAAGGAGGGTCGCGCGGATTCGGTCTATTTGGCCTGCCTAAGCTCGAAGGTTGCCAGGTTCATGTTCCCTTCCGTCAGAACGTGAACGGTGAGAACGCTCTTGCCTTCTGGAAGACGAACCTTCGCGATTCCCGGCGCAAGACTCCAGTGGTGCCATTGCCGCCACGCAAGCGGGTCGGAAGCATTGAACGTAGAGGCGATCGTCAACGGCCCGGTGGCTGCCTCTCCATTCACATCCAGAGAGATGGTCCCGCCGCGATTGGAAGTGTAGAGCAGGTCGGCCGTGTACTCGCCGGCTTGCGCCACCTCGACCGTCATGTTGAACCACTCGCCCGGCTCGGTCCAGCCCACATAGAGCATATTCGCGGGCGGCTGCACCTGCTCGAACGGGTTGTCGTCGATCTGCGGGTCCAGCTTGAATTTGGTGTAAGAAGTATCCACGCCCTCGCCCATTCGGAACTCATTCAGATAGGATCCATTGGCCGGATTGAGCTCCCCGCTGCCATGGTTCTTGGCATCCGCATCGTGATAGGCCACGCCCTCTCCGCCGCGGTCGTAATACGCGCAGTGCACCACGCCGGGAATCTTCTGCGCCCCGCCGTGATAACGGGCGTCCTCGTAGGGAGTTCCCTTGTAATGACTCAGAAAGTCCGTATTCGAAGCACCGAGCGCCGGGATTGCGAACAGGGCGGCCATCACAGGCAACCGCAAACCGGATCGCGACAGATTTCTTTTCACTGGCTACCACCTCCGGAAGCGAAGAAACGATCACACCGATCCAGTGACCGTCAGTGATCGTACCGTAGCAACACCGAAATCTTACACCCTCATCGTTCTCACCCGCAATGATCCGCTGACGCCACCTGACGGCATCGCCTGGGTTGTCGGTTCGAGTCCTATCCGGGGAGCCAGATCCGCATTCTCCAGGTAGGACTCGAACTCTAGCCGTCTCCAGATCGAGCCTAACTAACGAAAGGGTCCACGATGCGCACACCAGCATTGGCGAAATCAGCACGGTTTCTCGTGGCAACCGCCAGTCCGTGGATGGCGGCCGTCGCCGCGATGAGGCTGTCTTTGATCGGCATGGCTTTCCCGGTTGCGCGGAGACGCGCCAGCAGTTCCGCCCATTTCAAACCCGTTTCCGCATCCCAGGGCAGACAATAGAGACGTGCCACACCGGCGTTGAACCAGCGTTCCAGGGCCGTTCGCTTTCTCCCTTTCGCCAGAATAAGAATCCCGAACCGCAGCTCACCGAGAATCACGGGATCGACGGCGATGTCCGGCTCATTTGCGCGAAGCCACTCGATGACACGCGGATCGGGGCTCGGCTTCGTCGGCTCGCTGAGTATGTTTGCGTCGACCAGGTATTTCACAGCACGTCCGTGGATTCAGAGTTGATGGGCACGAAGAAATCCTTGTGTGGACAGGCGAGCAGCCAGTCGATGGCGCCATCGTTCGGCCGGGCCGCGCGCCTCACGAGACGATAGTCTCCGCAGTCGAGACGCTCGACGTCGAACTCCTGCCCCGGTTTGACACGATCCATCTTTCGAAGATCGGCCGGCAGAACGATCTGGCCCTTGGAAGAAACAGTGGTTCTCATGAATGTAAGATATCGTCTTACCCGTGCCGTGTCAATCACCACCACCCGAACCCAGTGAAGGTCAGACCCGCAACAAATTTACCGGTCATCACGTCGGGAACCCCGCGAAAGTTGTGAAAGCGCCTCCGAAGGGGAGGCATCAAAATCGCATGATCCTTCGAATTTCCGGTTTGTGCGCGTCTACACCCGCTTGGCCCGGCCAGTCCTATCGTTTGGCGATTGTGCGCTGAAAGCTCGCCCACGCGATGGGATCCTGGACGCGATTCGGGCAGTTGGAGCCGCTGCCTGTAGCAGCACGGACAATTCCGGCACCCTCCCGATCAACGGATAGTTCGGCGTCTTCATTGTGACGCCACCGGTACCTGCACCAGCAACTACAATGAGTTGGGCCACCTGACCTCGGTAAGCACCGCCGCGCTCGGCACCACGCCGGCTACCGTCAACACGTATTCCCAGTTCGATACAATGGGTCGTGTGCTAGCCAGCAGCCAGCAGATCGGCAGTGGGAACGCTTACGGCTTCACTTATGCGTACGACCACTCCGGGGCGCTGGCCAGCACATTGTACCCCTCGGGAAGGACCGTAACCAATACCTTCGACTCCTCAGGCCGCATCTCGGCGGTCAATGGAACTCTGACGGGCAACCCAACCACGCCCTATGCCGCCAACGTGCAATATGCCGCGCAGGGCCCCGTTCAGAGCTTGACCATGATGAACAGCTTGGGCAACAATGTCCTGAGCGAGAGCTGGAGCTTCAACGCGCGGCAGCAGCCGAGCAGCCTCACCGCGACCAGCGCCGGCGGCACACAGCTCATGAATCTGGGCTGGACGTACTCGCCGTCCCCGACGATCCTGACGACCGACAACGGCGATATCCTCACCCACACCATAGCGCGCTCCAGCGGCTTAACCAGCCCGGTGACCCAGAACTTCTCCTACGCGGATCCATCCAACCGGTTGAGCTCGGCGTACGAGGGCAGCAGCGTCTGGTCGCAGAGCTACGGGTACGATGCCTTCGGCAACCGGGCCGTGACGGCGGGTGTTTGGCCGGGACTGACCCCACCCATGCCGAACGCGGGTTTCACGCCGCAGACCGTGAGCCAGTTCAACAATCAAAACCAATGGAAGCGCGGCGCGGGAGACTCCTACGATGCCGCCGGCAATCAACTCTCGGTGGCGCAATTCGCAAGTTTTGCAACGGCTGGCAGCACGTTCAGTTACGACGGCGAAAACCGGCTGCTGACAGCGAACATGGCGCTGCAAGGAGGGCCGAGCTTCGTGTATGACGGGGAAGGCCGGCGCGTGCAAAAGACGTCTGGCTCCGTAACCATCACGTACATACACGATGCCAAGGGCGACCTGGCGGCGGAGTACAGCACGGCGCCGGACCCGGCCGTCGGCACTCAATATTTGAGCGACGACCACCTGGGTAGCACGCGCCTGATTACGGACTGGAACGGGATTCCGCAGCGCTGTTTCGACTATTTGCCCTTCGGCGAGGAAATCCCGGCGGGGATCGACGGGCGCGTCATTGGCTCGTGCTACGAAGCGATGAACACCCCGGCTCAGTATCCGACCTCCGCGGACGTGGTGAACCAGAAGTTCACAGGCAAAGAACGAGATTCGGAAACGGGCCTCGATTACTTCGGGGCGAGGTATATGAGTTCGGCGCAGGGGAGATGGACAAGTCCTGACGTCGTAAATGTGACCGACGAACGGCTTCTGAATCCGGGGTCCACGCTAAACAAGTACGCATATGCTGCAAATAACCCGCTCAAATACATTGATCCTGATGGGCGAGACGTCACGTACTTCTACGACAAGGGAGGGATTGCCGGGCATTCCATTGTGTTTGCCTACAATCAGGCGACCGGCGATTCAGCGATCGAGGACTTCGGCCCGAGAATCCATGCGCCGATATGGTTGGGCCACTCAATGCATGAGACCAGCGAGTTCCAGTCCGCTGATGATATCCGGGCGAACCTCACGGCATTAACGATCCAGACGACCCCAGAGGTTGCTCAGGAAGTCATCAACTACATCCGTGCAAACCCCGATCCGGCGCTATGGACCGCAGTTGGGCCAAACTGTAGCACCGCAGCCTGGAAAGTGCTGGCAGCGGCGAAACTTGCCCATCAGGGATTCTTTCAACGCCGAGCTAATCAGACGCCCCGGCGCCTCTGGGAGAACCTAATCCATCAGTACAACCCTGGCCAGGAAAAAGTCACTCCTCAGAATGGCAAGGATTACGGCCACCCCACGTACAACATGTTCGATCTGCTCTGGCTCAGCCTTCCTCAATCCGAACCAAAGGGAACCGTAACGGTGACAAATTGCATCAAGAACCCCGACGGAACCACCACCTGTACGACATGGAAGTGAGGATCCGTATGAGATTGGCGAGTGATAGGCCGCAGGTTCCAAGCGGGAGAAGATCGAGAAGCGCAACGATCGGTAAACTGGTTTGCGGGCTTGTCTTGTTGGCACTGCTTTACTGGCTGTGGTACTGGTGGGCTGCTGATTATGGGTATGGTGCGGTCTCCGGGACGTATCACTTCGCCAAAGGTGGAGAGCAATCGACCCTCGTCCTATCGGAGAACCGGACATTCCGGCAGGAACTCAACCGTTCAGGGACAGTCGAGCGTGCGGAGGGCGCATGGCGGCGAGTCGGGGAGGGAGGTGTTGTCTTCTCGAAGGAGTTCCTCAAAGTGGCAGACCAAACAGGTAGGCAGGATGGGCAAGTCGACGGCCAGATCAAGAAGGATTTTGCCGGGCTGTCCACATCAATCGTGTTCACTGGCAATACGATGACGCCTGTGTTCCGCAGGAAAGTGGGCCGGTGAGGTCGAATGCTTTCGGAGTTTACCGGCAAAGAACGAGATAGCGAAACGGGCCTCGATTACTTCGGTGCCCGGTACTTCTCGTCGGCGCAGGGACGATTCAGCAGTCCCGATAAGCCGTTTAACGATCAGATGGAGAGTGATCCGCAAAGCTGGAACCTGTACAGTTACGTTAGGAACAACCCGCTGAGGTTCATTGACCAAACAGGCAACGACTGCGTTTATGCCAGCACTTATGACGAGAAGGCCGGCACTGTGGTGGTCGAGACTGGTTCATGTAGTCAGAAGGGTGGCACATATGTGGCGGGTACAGTTGACTCGATATCATTGGGTGGTAGTGGCGATTACTTGAGTGTCGGGTACACTGCCTACAATGGAGGGACGGCAAGTTCAACGGCTGTGGATCTCCCCAATTCGGATTTCGGCACTGCGGTTATTCAGCAACTCGGGCGAAACGCCGACGCATCGAATGCCTTTATCGCCACGTTCGCAGGGGCTTCCGTCCTCGGTGGCGCAGCCCTGTACGGCTTCGGAGCAATTGACATTCTAGCGGAAGGAGCAGAGTTCAACTCCGTGCTTGGGCCGAGCAAGGCAGTCAACTTCCTGCAGAAAGTCACCAACCCCAAGCTACGCAATATCATCAAAGCGTTCTATAGAACCAGCGCCCAAATTGGCGATGGAGGAACTGCTGATGCTGTCACCTACACCAAAGAAACCGGGGAATTGGTGGGCGGATCGGATCACGTTAAGAAGGCGGCAGACTTGGCACGTGGTTTGGCGAATGTTCTGAAGGATCCACAATTAGGAGCGACGGAGCGCAAGATCGCTACGTATCTTCTCGACGCATTGAAGGGTGCCCTTAAATGAGTGGCTTACCTACACAGATAACAACCGGGAACCTCATAGAACGGCTGAAAGAAGCCGTTCCAGAATTCCAACCCGATCCAGACGACGTGCGTGATCGGCTAAATTATCTGGTTTTTAATGCTCTGATGACCGGCTTCGTCGGGGAACTGGATCTTTGCACAGACCATGAAAAGCTGGTGCGTATTTTTGAATTCGTCGAGTCAGCGGCAAGCAGCCAAGATGAGAGCACGGTTGACATCATCAGAGATGCCCTTTGGGGTCTGGCTACGTATTCCGATGTTGAGCAGTACCGGCCCCTAATGGGAAGACGCTCACAGCAGTTGCTCAAGCAGGCGACGAAGCGGTGACCTTCTGGAAATCGGCGCTCATGTCCCGCTGCCGTTCCTGGAATGCGCCCGAGAGGGCCGGGTGAACGGACAGAAGGTTCAACTCTGCATCGCCGTCAGCCGATGTCGTTCTCGACCGAGCTTGGCCTGAACGGTCTGCATGTCGAGAAGGGCACGCCAAAACTCGACCACCTGTTCGCTGTGAGCCGGGGCGATCAGTTCAAGCTGGTTTTCGGCCTTGCGCTTCAGTAGGGCGAAGATCGCTTCCCCGTATTCGATGTTGCTTTCGATGTCCATCTGGAAGGCGTTGCGGAACGGCGTGTTTCGTGTTGCCATTTTGCGTACTCAGAATAACCAATGAGTACGCAAAATGTCAATGCGGCATCAGTCCTGCCGCTTCCGCAACTCCGCTTTCGCTTTCCGCACTGCCCGATGCACCATAGCTTCGGCGAGAACCATAAACGCTGTGTTGAACTTTTCCAGCATGTCGGTTCCCAACTCTGCTTCAATCTGCCGCACCCGTTCACTCTTCTGATCGGGCGTGAGAGTTTTCGTCTTCTTCATTTCCTGGCCTCCTGCCCATCGCCATTCCGCACGAGCACGGTCACCAGCAATTCCAGTAATCGTTCGGCAGCGACCGGCGCATTGATTTCCCGCATTGCGATCTCCAGCGCTTCTTCTTCGACTTCGACGATCTGTTCTTCGTCGAGGTTGGCACGGCACCAATCGAACATGCTCAGTTCTTCGTCCGTCATCTTGAGGTTGTGTAGGTCTACGTTCATGGTCGGATCGCCTCCAGAACTTGTTTGTTCTTTAGCAGCGGCAGTTCGTGTTGGTGTGCGTGTTCGATGGCACGCCGGATGCTACGGCGAACGAATGCGGCCCTGGTGAGATTCAACGTGTAGGCGACGTTCTCGATCTCGTCGGCCATCTCGTTCTGAAGGCGCAACGTCATTGCAAATGGATGTTGTCTTGGTTTCATGATTGTTTCGGTGGCACCAGGCGATACCTTGCGGTGCTCGTGGATATTTATGCGGCCCACTGAAGTCGATGGTCTCAATGGAGTCCCGAAGGGCAGCGAAGCTGCAACATCGAAACCAAAACAGCCGGTTGCAAAAGCAGCAACCGGCACTTCGTGATCCTGGTGAAGATGAATCTCGTTCACCTTCAAAACATAATTTTCATCTGGAACCGGAACGGTGCGAAGCACTGATTCCAACCATTCTTGAACCAGCTTCCTTCGGAAGCCCTTCGGGATTCTGATGTAGGATTCATGCGGTTGGTTTAGAGCATCGATGCAGGAACACGAGTCCTCAAGGAACTCGGCATCGATGCTCAAAGGTCATGCGTACTGGCCCTTCACATCGACCGTGATCGTCTGAGTCGTCACGGTTCTCGGCTACTTAACGCTGGAGGTCTCAGCCAGCGGCAGACTTGGGCATCCCGATTTAGCAGCGCCCTGGCTCTTCGTCTGCGTCCCACAGTAGAGCCGTCCTCGATCCACGCTGCCGTCAATTTCTCCCGACCGTGGAGGACGTTGACCGGATGGAGTCCGGTCCAACGCAAATATGTATACCGAGCGTTTCGGCAGCAGCAGCGCAGATGTGATTCCGGCCCCAAGGTGTTGTGTATATCCCCGGCGATATACACAAGTCTCGAAAATAAATCTGTGGAAAATGGGTTCCGGGCGGATATGCGGGAAGGCGGCTGCTGCCGGTGGTGTCGCTCAAAGCGGCCATGTGGATGTACACGAGGGGCGAGAGACGGCGATCCGAGATGATGGTGTGCGAGGGACGCTCACGCCGGTTTCGTCATGCGTGTTCCGCCACGCCGCCGACCGTCTGGTACAGGCTGTTGTCGAGCACGTTCTTGATGGTGCGGCCATACCACTTGCCGCCGTTCTTGCCGGAAACGTGATCGCTGTTGAAGGCGTCGGCGATCATGGCGAAACTCCAGCCGTCTTCTCTCCGCTCCCGCATCAGTCGCACCATTGCCATCTCTTCGACGGCCACCACCAGGCGATCACCGACACGCTCGAATCCATACGGCGTGTGGTTGTACACCTGGCCCTGCTGCTTCTTGTGGGCCAGCACCGAGGCCGTGCGCTCGGCCACCAGATTCCTTTCCAACTCGGCGCACCCGGCCATCAGCGTCAGGAACATCCTGCCCATCGCCGAAGCCGTGTTCATGCTGGCACCGCCCATGTCCACCATGTGCAATGCGATTCCGGCCTTGTCCCATGCCTTCGTCTGACGCAGCGCATCTTCGGCATCCCGGAACAGACGGTCGAGCTTCAGGCAGACGACGTGGCCGATGCCATCGCCGATCCCCTGTAGCAGCTTCGCACCAGAAGGCCGCTTTCCGAGCGGAATAGAGGCCGACACGCCCTCTTCCCGGAGCAGTTCGACCACTTCCAGCCCCGACGCCTGACAATAGGCTCGTAGACGCTGTTCTTGGGCATCGAGGGAGAATCCGAACTTCGATTGTTCGAGGGTGGAAACCCTGGTGTAGCAGAGAGCGAGGTTGCCAGCTTGTCGTTTTGACATTCTGAGTACGCAATATTATCTTACGTCAGAAATCGCCCCAAACGCAAGAGGACCGTGTACGCATGGACGTGGATACATTGAGGACGCCAGTTAGGTACGCAAAAGGGCGTTTTCATGCTAACTTCAGTCTGATGGCGAAATCACCGGCCAAGACGAGCACGAGCAGGAAGACGACCGGCAAGACTGCCGCTCCCCGGAAGAAGGCTGGCAGACCACGAGCCAAGCACAGCGACCCCAACTACCAGCAGATGAGCGTCTACATCCACAAAGACGTGCGTGGCAAGGTGAAGGCCCGTCTGTTCGAGCAGGACGGCGAGTTCAGCGGCCTGGTGGAATCGCTGTTGCGGGAATGGCTGAAGAAAACACAGTAACCCTGAGAAAAGGGAACCCATCCGAAGGGGTCTATAGAGTGGTGGGTGCCTGTGCGAGGGAGGGCATCAAAACTGCAATGGGGCCTTCCCTTACCTCCTGGCTGATTTAAGAACGGCGTTTTCCAGGAACGTGTCGATGGTGCGGAGCAGTGTCGCCTGTTGACGGCCAGGAAGGTTCTCAATCTGCTCCAGGCGGCGTAGAACCTTGCGGGAGGGCTTCCGTGTGGCCTTCGGACCCGCTGGTTGCAGTAGATCGTCCGTGCTCACTTCCAGCGCCGTGGCAAAGCGCAGAATCATGTCGGCGTTGAGCCGCAGTTTGCCACGCTCGTAATCCGAAACCAGCGTTTGCACCATTCCAGTCTTCTCGGCCAACTCCACCTGAGTGAAGCCACGCTCACGCCGGATACGTGCGAGACGTTGGCCTGGTGATTCCTCGCTGTGCGGCAAGGGAGCCAGTTTGAGCTTGGACGGCTTGGGCATGACGAAGCCAGTGTAGCGTTGGGGTTCGGAAAGTAGCGGTTCCATATACGGTATGTTACCGTATTCTCTAATCAGGTGGCTTACCGATGCAGGACCACTTGACAGATTTTCGGAAGGAGAGCGATTTTCGATGGCACGCATCCCGGACGAACAGATTCAGCGGCTCAAGACCGAAATCAGTGTGGAACGGCTGGTGACGAGCTTCGGCGTCGAACTGAAGCGCCACGGAGCGAACCTCGTAGGCCGCTGCCCGTTCCACGACGACCATACGCCATCGCTCATCGTGACGCCGGAAACGAATCTGTGGGCGTGCAAGGGCAAATGTAATATCGGTGGATCGACGATTGATTGGGTAATGAAGACGCAGGGCGTGAGCTTTCGCCTTGCCGTCGAACTGCTCAGAGCCAACCATCCCTCTTTAGCTGCCGGGAACGGCCACGTGGTTCGCAAGGGCACCACGGCGAAGCTGGAATCGCCGGTGACGACCCAAGCCGACGATCAGGCGACGTTGCGGAGTGTGGTCGAGTTTTATCACAAGACGCTGAAGGAATCGCCGGAAGCACTGCGCTACCTGGAAAGCCGGGGCCTCACGAATGGGGAAATGATCGGCCACTTCCAGCTTGGGTTCGCCAACCGGAAGCTCGGCCTCACGCTGCCCGACAAGAACCGCAAGGCCGGGGCCGATCTGCGTGGGCACCTGCAAAAGCTCGGCATTTTGCGGGAATCGGGCCACGAGCACATGAACGGTTCGGTAGTGTTTCCGATCTTCTCGCTGACCGGCGACGTGCTCGGCATGTATGGCCGGAAGATCACGCCGGGGCTGCGAGTGGGCACGCCGATGCACCTGTATCTTCCGGGGCCGCATCGTGGCGTGTGGAATGAGGAAGCACTCATCGCATCGAAGGAAATCATTCTGTGTGAGTCCATCATCGACGCCCTGACGTTCTGGTGTGCCGGGTTCCGCAACGTGACGGCCAGCTATGGTGTCAATGGCTTCACCGACGATCACAGAGCAGCCTTCCAGAAGCATGGCATTCGCAACGTCTGGATCGCCTACGACCGTGACGAAGCGGGAGACACAGCGGCAGAGCGGCTAAAAGAGGAACTGGCAAAGCTCGGCATCGGCTCCCATCGAGTGCTGTTTCCAAAAGGCATGGATGCGAACGAATACGCCCGGAAGGTGACGCCAGCATCGCAGAGCCTTGCAGTGTTGTTGAATCGTGCCGAGTGGTGGGGCAAAACGACGGGCACGAAGAAGGCAGCTAAAGAGAAAATCAGTGAGCCGGAACCGGAGCCGCCGACAGCAGAGCCATCGCCGCCTGTGATCGAAACTCCAGCCGTTGTCGAACCACCACCAGTGAGCGAACCCTCTCCAGTAATCGAACCATATCCCGAAATCGAAGTCCCACAGCCGGTGATTCCTTTAGCAGCGGAACTGGATGTCGAAGTCGTCAGCGGCAGCGATGAAATCATCATGCGCCACGGCGACCGGCGCTTCCGCATTCGTGGCTTGGCAAAGAATCTCAGCCACGACTTGATGAAGGTGAACGTGCTGGTTTCCAGGCAGGACGAGTTTCATGTCGATACACTCGATCTGTACGCCGACCGTCAGCGTGCGGCCTTCCTCAAGCGTGCCGCCGAAGAGCTTGGCTTGAAGGAAGACATCCTCCGCAAAGACTTGGGCCGGGTGTTCCTGAAGCTGGAAGAACTGCGGGACGAGCAGGTACGCAAAACCCTCGAAGCAGGACCGCCCGAAGTAACCATCACGGCGGAAGAGCGCACTGAGGCACTGGCATTGCTGAAAGATCCGAAGCTGCTGGATCGCATTCTCACCGACTTTACGCAATGCGGCCTGGTCGGTGAAGAGTCGAATAAACTGATCGGCTACCTTGCTGTGATCTCACGCCATCTGGAATCGCCGCTGGCCGTGGTGGTGCAGTCTTCATCGGCTGCTGGCAAGTCGTCGCTGATGGATATGGTGCTGGCCTTTGTGCCGGAAGAAGAGCGCATTCAGTTCTCGGCCATGACCGGACAATCGCTCTTCTATATGGGCGAGATGGATCTGAAGCACAAGGTTCTCGCCATCGTGGAAGAAGAAGGCGCATCGAGAGCGGCCTATGCGCTGAAGCTGCTGCAATCGGAAGGAGTGCTCACCATCGCATCCACCGGGAAAGATCCGGCGACGGGGAAGCTCGTGACGCAGCAATACCGGGTGGAAGGCCCGGTAATGATGTTCCTCACCACCACCGCCATCGACATAGACGAAGAGTTGCTGAATCGTTGTCTGGTGCTGTCGGTGAATGCGGATCGGGAGCAGACTCAGGCGATCCATCGCTTACAACGTGAAGCGCAAACCCTCGAAGGTCTGATGAAACGCCAGGAGCGGCGGGAGATCATCCGACTGCACCAGAACGCTCAACGGCTGCTGAAGCCAATCGCCGTGGTGAATCCTTACGCCAAAGAACTGACCTTCCCCGATAGTCTCACCCGCACGAGGCGTGACCACATGAAGTATCTGACGCTCATCCGTGCGATTGCGCTGTTGCACCAGCACCAGCGGCCCACCCGCACGACCACCTGGCGAGGGAAGACGCTCGAATACATCGAGGCCACGCCCACCGACATCGCCATCGCCAATCGCTTGGTGTCGGAAGCGTTGGGCCGGTCGCTCGATGAACTGCGGCCAGAGACTCGGCGGATGCTGTTGCTCATCGACGAAATGGTCACGGCGCAATGCCAGCAACTCAAGGTGGAGCGATGTGATTTTCGTTTTAGCCGCCGTGATGTTCGCCACCACACCGGCTGGAGCGCCACGCAGGTACGCATCCACATGGATCGTTTGCAGGAGATGGAATATCTGCTGGCGCATCGTGGTGGCCGGGGCCAGAGCTTCGTTTATGAGCTTATCTTCGAGCGGGGCGACACTCCGTCGAAGCCGCAGATCCCCGGCCTGATTGATGTGTACGATTCCAACCTGACGGACTTGGAAGGTGGGTTGGCGGGGTCAAAACGGCCCCAAAACGGTGGGGTGACGGAGGGGTGGCGGGGTGACGGAACCCTCATGAATACTGGCGCAAATGGCATTTTTGTTCAAAATCACGAAAATGGCACTTCTACGGGCATCGGTGAAAATCAGGTCGTAGTCGCACGCCGCCATAACCATGCAGGAGGCCGGTGATGGCTCGGGTCCGCAAGCCTCGCAAACCCGTCGAGCAGCCGACCACGATGCTGGCGCTGCTCATGGAAAAGCACCTGGAAAACCTCCGCACCAAGAACTATTCCGAGTACACCATCAAGGGCCGACGTGTTCATATCGGCTTCTTTCTCGAATGGGTGGCCGACCGTGGCATCACCGAGCCGGTGGAAGTGACCCGGACGGTGCTGGAAGCGTATCAACGCTACATCTTCCACTACCGCAAGAAGAACGGTGAACCGCTCGGCTTCAACGCCCAACACGACCGCCTGGTGCCGCTGCGTGTGTGGTTCCGTTGGATGGCCCGGAATCATCACATCCTGCACAATCCGGCCAGCGAACTGGAACTGCCACGCTTGGCGCAACGCTTACCCAAGGCCGTGCTGTCGGCGGCGGAAGTCGAGCAGATCATGTTGCAGACGGACATCCACGATCCGCTTGGACTGCGTGACAGAGCCATCCTGGAGACCTTCTACTCGACCGGCATCAGGCGGTTGGAACTCTCGCAACTGAAGCTGTGGGACGTGGATCTGGAACGCTGCACGCTTACCATCCGCATGGGCAAGGGCAAGAAAGATCGCATGATTCCGTTGGGTGATCGGGCAGGAGCTTGGGTACGCAAATATCTGGAAGAGTCACGGCCAAAGCTGGTGAGCGAACCTGATGACCACTTCGTTTTCCTGTCTAATGGCGGCGAACCGTTTGCGCTGGACTATCTCACCGAACTGGTAAGCATGTATGTGAAGGCAGCGGAAATCAACAAGCAGGGATCGTGCCATATGTTCCGTCACACAATGGCGACGTTGATGTTGGAAGGCGGGGCCGACACTCGTTTCATCCAGGCGATGCTCGGCCATGCGGATCTTAAAACGACTCAGATTTATACGCATGTGGCGATCCGGCAACTTCAGGAAATCCACCGGGCCACGCATCCGGCGCAACTGCCGAAGGATCGGGCGGTGCCGACGAAGCGCACCAGCCTGGATGCCGCCGACGTGTTCGCCACCCTCGATGCCGAAGTCGAAGAAGACCCGGAAGCGTAGCGCATTCTGAACCCGGCAAGGCGCTAAAATGGCCGCAGTGATCGCAGCGGCCACAGAACAGAGCCATGTTCTTCCTTTAGCCGCTCTGTCTTTGTTTGCCGAAACCTCGCATCAGGGGCATCGACCTTCCAGCACCACCTTCCGTCCGGGCACCACGCTTGCTATCTCCAACACTGCGACCGGGATGCCGGTGTGCATGTACGATTCCGGCACATGGTCTTGTTGTACGGGCAAAGAACG
>Ga0187847_10000326_pt1 | contig 55597 bp, 55 predicted proteins | sample June2016WEW_4_10_FD_132458 | JGI IMG/M metagenome (GOLD analysis project Ga0187847, IMG submission 132458) | Peatland microbial communities from SPRUCE experiment site at the Marcell Experimental Forest, Minnesota, USA - June2016WEW_4_10 | ecosystem: Environmental > Terrestrial > Soil >...
GCCCGGACCCTTTGCTCTCCCCGCCGAAGACAGTCCGCCAGACTGCAGATGGTTTGCAGAAAATAAACCTCCCTTGCCGCACACTGGCAGATAGGAGACTAGTGTGCGAGATTCGTCAGGAATGCCCCAGTTCAATATGTCGGACATCCCCCGGTCCGTACCCCCGTACCCCCCTACCCCCCTATACCCCCTGGGGGTATATATTTCCTTCAAAAGATTGCTGATTATTTCTAACCCGTTTGGAATCAATGCCTATCAAAAAACATTCGGCCATGGTTCTCCCGCATCGTGAGACTTGGCCCCTGAAAATCACCGGGAAAATCCGATTTTCGTCTCAGAATCCTGCCCGTTTGTCCCAATCGAGTCGAAAGACGCGGGCTTCTTAGAGGTTTGTTTGGGCGTTTTTGAATTGCGGATTCCAGCTCCGGAATGAAGGAAGCCACTCACACTCTGGATTCTCGGTCCTGAGAATATCGCCTTAGAGCAGCTTGCCCGCGGCCAGATCGCGAATGAGTCCTTTATCAGCGGCCAGAAAGTCGTAGCTGGCAAGCTCTTCCAGCCGAACCCAGCGGAATTGATGGTAGATGTGGTTCACAATCTCGCCTGTGAATTCATGCACGGCAAAGAACTGCAAATCCACTGCGCCGCCATGGCGGTAGTTGTGGCGAATGCGCGTGACGGGCGGGCCGATGGTCGCCTGGATGCCCAACTCTTCGTTCAACTCGCGAGCCAAAGCTTGCTCCGGACTTTCGCCGGGCTCGATCTTGCCGCCGGGAAACTCCCACAGTAGCGCCATCGGCTGGTCGGGACGGCGTTGACCAATTAGCACTTCGCCGCCGCGCACGATCAGCGCCGCCGCTACGAAGCGCAGTGCCGGGCCAACAGGCCGCGAATCGGATTTTGGTTGAACTTCTTCCACACCACTAGTTTAAGCGCACGAGAAGGGTCGCTGAAATCGAGTCGTGCATTGCATTGATTGCCGGAGTGAAAACGGCGCATATATTGCTGTGAAAACGCTTAGCTCCCAGAAGTCGACGATTCGCCTCCCACGACAGCTTCGGCCTCCAAAGCAGCCTCGGGCACAAAGTAGCCCCAGCCATTCTTTGCCGCCGCTTCGAGCAGCGCCGGAGACGGGTTTACCGGAAATGCATTGCGCGCCATCTTGAGCATGGCAAGGTCGTGGATGGAGTTGCCGAAGACCGCATCGGGACTCGCGAGCCCCGCGCGCTTGAGTGATGCGGCTTTGCCCTCATCAGTAGGCACATCCAAGATTTCGGTGGTGACGAGACCCGCAACGACTCGCACCTCGGCGGCAAGTACGCGCTCCTCGGGAATGCCAAGATCGCGCACGCCTTCGGTAACCACCCATTTGTTGGTAGAACTGACGGCCCAAATCTCGACACCGGCCTTGATGAGCGCGCCCACCAGTGCTGACATCTCGGCGAAGATGCGCGGCTGAACATACTTGCGTATGTAACGTGAGGAGGCGGCGCGCAACTCTTCATCGCGGAGACCCGCGTACATCTGCACCATCTCGCCGCACATGTCCTGTTCGCTCACCTTGCCGGCCAGGTAGCTTCGATAGCGTGTATCAACCAAGTCGCTGGTGGAGCGCGAAACCAGGCCCTTCCTCAACGACCAATCCATAAAGCCAAAGCCGGCGTCGCCGCCCCACAGCGTTCCATCGCAATCAAACACCGCAATTCTGGGGTTGCCCGCGAAAACCAGCCGCTCGAACTCCTGCGCGGTCCACCGGGGGATTTCAATCTGAGTTTGTGTCAAGCGTTCCTCTTATCATTCTCGAAAAACTCGTCTGGCTCTATTCTCTTTCAATTCGCGCGGTTTTGCACGTGAAGGTTTGATGAAGCACCAGTTTGGGCAAGGGAATCAAAATTTTGGCTGCAAAGCCTTGCATCAGTACCAGTACTTGAACTGCGGCCAATCAGCGGCGTAGGGACGCTTGCGATGGCGCAGCCAGAAGTAGTGGTGATGCTCGTGGTCCATGATCCAGGGTGTGTCAAAAGGGCCTAGATCGACGACTTCAGCGTATGAGTCGGTGTAGTCTTTGGGGTCGTTGCCGAGGGTGAGAACGGATTCTCCCGTGTAGCCGTTCCATCCCCAATAGAAATAATTCTGATGGCCGCTGATGGCTGTCGGAAGGCCGTATTTCGGTCCCAAGACATTCACGGCGCTGGCTTCGCCATAATTGCCGCAGAAGATTGCGGTCTGTGCGCGCACGTCCGGCGGCAGAGCGTTGTAACGCTCGGCAAAACCCTCGACCATCTGCGGCCAGCCAAAACGGTCGGAGAGGTACTGTGGCAGCGGGCTGGTGAATTTTTCGCTCTTGACCTTGTTGGCGCCAAATCGTGCCGTGTAGGCGGTGTATTTCTCTGGCGGCAAAATAGTGAGCATGATCGGAGCAGTGGCGCGACAGAGCAAATAGCCCAGAATCACAGTGCAGAGAATAGGCGGCCAACTACGCTGAGTGAGTTGGCCAAGCGCCACTGCTCCGGAGGCAAAGAGTATCGGATAGATTGGCGCAACGTAGTAATCCTTGGCGTACATCGCCATCATCATGGCCAGAAACAGCAGATAGGTAAATACCACGAAGCGCCACGGATGGGCTCGACGGGCGAAGGCGAGCCACGCAAGGCCTCCTATCCAGAGCGGAGCCGCGACGATGAGCAGCATATTGACTTGTTCGCGCAGAAAGGCCAAAGGCGTCAGCTTGATGTTCTTGTCGGAGTGCGCAACGCCGTTCAGCAACTCATAAGTAGGGAAATGATTGACCCACTGCCAAAGCAGGTTAGGTAGAGCCAGCAGCAACAGCACGGCCACTCCTGCCGCGCACCAGCGCGAACAGAGAATGCGCCGCTGCGGGCTGAGTATAAGGCCGAGCAAAAGCGCGATCAGGAAGAAAACTGTCGAGTGCTTGTTTTCGATGCCCATTCCTGCGAGCACTCCAAAGAGCAGCCATGAGTGGGGGCTGGCGGAGCCATCAGCCAGCCGCAAGACCACCAACAGCGCTCCCATCCAGAAGCACGGCTCATACGAGTTCATGGAGAGGTAGTTGGCTGTGCCCAGAAAGACCGGAGCGGCAAGGACGGCCATCATGGCCAGCACCTGTGCGGTGCGGCGTCCGCCAAGCTGCCACGTGAGCAGGCCTGTGAGCCCAACCGTCACGCCGCCGCCCGCAAAGCTGAGGATGCGGATGCCTGTGGGCGAGAGCCCGAAAAGCATCTCGGCCAGCCGTGCCTGCAAAGCAACCAGTGGAGGCTGATCGACATAGCCCCATGCCAGATGATGCCCGCAGACCAGGAAGTAAAGCTCATCGCGAAAAAAGCCGTAACCCAGATGGCTGCCCCAGAGCGAACTTGCGAAATGGATGAGGAAGGTGAGGACGGTAAAGAGGGCGGAGAGCAACAGGGCAGCGCGAAGCGGGATTCGCACGGGGCTGGGCGAATATGTTTCGGGCAAGACGAGCAAACCTCCTGGGCGACAGTCTACGCGATTGTACGCGGTAGCGGCGCGGACGGTTCCAGAAAATATTACGCTCTGCTCCCTGAATTTGCCTGGTTGGACTTATGGCCTCCTGCCTTTCGCCAGAAAAAGACAAGACGATGAAGCGCCCGGCAAGTGCCTCAATCTAATGCGAGTCCTTACCGGGGTCTGTCTGCTTCGCTACTTTTGCGCGGAATCCCGACCCGACTTCTCTTCGCGGTCTTTGTTCCACTCGGCACGTTCCTTCTGCTGCTCATTCTGGATAAAGTGGATTGCCTGGATGAACGTATGCATTACATCGTCCAATGTCCGGCCCGGCGCCAAAGTGCAGCTGTTGAATATATCGGTATCGGGGTCCGTATCGAGTTGCGGTGCGATGCATGTCAACAGCAATCCCTTCAGGTCGTTCACCTGGAAGGCATGACTCTTGCGGGCAGAATCAGGGGTGGGTTCGGAAGTCGGAGCAGCCTTGAGAAGCTGTGTCTGTGTTGCAGTATCGGAGGCTTGCTTTGCGGCTACTGGCGTGGGGGCAAGGGTTGAGGCGGGCGCCTTCGCGGGAGCCAAGGCGACGGAAATTGCGAGTACCAAAAGTGCTGCAAGCTTTTTCATAATCACCTTTCACATTTCTGAGCCAGGATGCCGGCATTGGACACCGTATCGGCAGAATTGAGGTGATTGTTCAATGTGGAGCTCGTCATGGCTATTGCCGCGGGTCCGCTGGACAGCGCCGGAGTGCTCCCGCTCTCGATTGCGGGATGAGGGCTTCTCATTCAATAGCTGGAAACATCTTGACCAAAACGCACTTGCCCTGTGGATTCAATGAAATCCGCCAATGCACGGCACATCGATTAAGATGCGGGCTGGGCTTGGTGAAAATGCCGCCAGATTGTCTCCGCGGTCTTACGCGACACAACGGCAGCCAGTGACTCGGCGGTAGCTTGCTGCACGTCGCGCAGGCTGCCGAAGTGGGTTAGAAGGCGCTGCCTTGTTTGTGCGCCCACGCCGGGAATGTTCAGTAACTCCGAATCGCGGTCTCGCATGGCGCGGCGCTGGCGATGATAGCCGATGGCGAAACGGTGACTCTCGTCGCGGATGAGTTGGATGAGATGCAGCACCGGTGAGCGGCGGTCAAGCACCACCGGCTCCTCCTCATTGCCGTAAAGGTAGATGATCTCTTCGCGTTTAGCAATCGACGCCAGCGGCGGCGGCGTGAGGCCGACGGCGGCGAAATCAAGAGATTCAAGCGCCTCGGCGGCTGCGTGAAGCTGGCCGAGTCCGCCATCGACAAGCACCAGAGAAGGCATGGGCTTTTTTTCATCGAGCAAGCGGCGATAGCGGCGCGTGACTACCTCGCGCATGGAGGCAAAATCGTCTACGCCGAGGACGGTCATCACCTTGAACTTGCGATAAGCCTGCTTGTTCATCTTGCCGTCTTCCCAGACGACCAGCGAGGCCACGGTCTCCGCGCCCTGGATGTGGGAGATGTCGAAGCATTCAATGCGGCGTGGCAGCTCGGGGAGCAAAAGAGCGTCGGCGAGTGCCTCTTGAATGGCTTTGCGCGAGGGCTCGAGAACACGGAAGCGCTGAATGTAAGATTGTTTGGCATTCTGTCCGGCCAAATCGACAAGCGACCGTTTTTCGCCGCGCTGTGGAACGGCGATCTCGATGCGATGTTCAGCGCGCTCCGTGAGCAATGCTGCGAGGGCTTCGCGGTCGTCGAAATCAGCGGGGACGAGGATGGAGCGGGGAACGTAACGCTGGTCGATGTAGAGCTGCTTGAGCAGCGATGAAAAGACCTGGCCGGCGTGAAATTCAGTATTGCCGCCAGTGTTTTCCTCAGGGGCTAAAGCCCCATTTTCATTTTCCTGCGATTGCGGCACGACTAAAGTCGTGCCCTGACACAATGCGGAGTCTGAATCGCGTATCTCCGTAGCTCTATCCATCTCAGTGGCTTCTGGCGCGGCAGCTTCGAGCAACTCCGGCAAGTCTTCCCAGAAAAATTCGCGTCGATCGACAATCTTTCCGGCGCGAACGTGGAAGAGGTTGACGGCCAGGTTTCCATCCTCGAAGTGATAGCCGAAGACGTCGGAGTCATCGCTCTGTTCGGCGGTGGCAGCTCGCTGTTTTTCCTGGAGTTGGTGGATGGTCGAAAGCTGATCGCGCAGGCGGGCAGCGGTCTCGAACTGCTCAGCCGCTGCCGCGTCCATCATGCGCGCGCTGAGCGTGCGTTCCAGTTCAGCGTGGCGGCCTTCGAGCAACAGGCGCGCGTCCCGCACGGCGCTCATGTAAATCTCCGGCGTGGTAAGTTCCTCGACGCAAGGCCCCAGGCAGCGATGAATGTAGTACTGCAGGCAGGCGCGGGGATGGTATCGGGAGAGATCCACCTTGCAACTGGGAATGAGAAAGCTGCGATGAATCAGTTCGACCACGCGGTAAGCCAGGCTGCCGGGAAAGTAAGGGCCAAAGTAGGCTGCGCCGTCCTTGAGCAGCCGTCGGGTGACGAAGACCTTGGGGAAGCGGTCGGCCATGGTGAGCTTGACGTAGGGGTAGCTCTTGTCGTCCTTCAGCAGAATGTTGAAGCGCGGCTTGCGCTCCTTGATGAGGTTGGTTTCGAGAGCCAGTGCCTCGCTCTCATTGCCCACCAGGATGTATTCCAGATCGACAGCCTCGCGCATCAGCGAGCCGGTCTTGGCGTCGGCCTGCGAGGCTTCCAGAAGATAAGACCGGACGCGCTGGCGAAGGTTCTTGGCCTTGCCTACGTAAATGACCTCGCCCTCGGCGTTCTTGTAGAGGTAGCAGCCGGGTTGCGTAGGCAAGGCGCGGATTTTCTCGTAGAGGTCCATGAGGCGGAGCCAATATCTAGGATAGCGGGTGAGGAACAGGGGGCAGGGAGCAGGGAATAGAGAGTGGTGCCTCTTAAGCCGTGCATTCTTACCTGTCGGGTAAAAAATACACGATTGGTGCAGGTAGAAGATGATGGATCGTCTACCGTAAAGCATTTATTTTCAAATCATTGGGGTGAGTTTGCATTTGGTCCGTCGGTTGCTATGTAGCCGGTAGAGGTAAATGCCAGTTCCGCCAGGAGTATGCAGCACGGCAGGGAGCGTGGCGGAGAGAGGAGCGGGAATCATGGGTGTTAATCGGTTAGGAGTGCTGAGTTTGGCAACGGGTTTGGTGGTGGTGGGCGTGACGGGGTGCGCAACCAAAAATTATGTGCGCAACGAGACAGCTCCGTTGATTGATCACACCAATCAACTGGAAGATAAGACGGCGGCGAACAACCGGCAGATTCACGATGTTGACGACCGCACGCAGGCGGGGATCAAGCAGGCTCAGAGCACGGCTGACCTGGCAGGCCAGAACGCGCAAAACGCTGGTAAGGCGGCCAACGATGCCGGCGACCAGGCCAATCTTGCCGTGCATCGCGCAGATACGCTGGATAGCGTGGTGAAGGGGCTGGATACCTACAAGCAGGTGGCCGATGTCTCGGTGACCTTCGGCTTTGACAAGGCAGTGCTCACCAAAGACGACCGCGATCAACTGGACGAATTTGCGGCGCAGCTCGCCTCGGCGAAGACCTTCATCCTGGAGGTGACTGGCGGAACGGACTCGGTCGGGTCGGCCCAGTACAACTATGAGCTGAGCCAGCGGCGCGCCGATGCGGTGGTGCAGTATCTGGCATCGAAGTATGGAATTCCCGCGCACCGCTTCTATCTGATTGGCATCGGCAAGGACAAGGAAGTGGCTTCGAACTCGACCGCAGAAGGGCGCAAGCAGAATCGGCGCGTGGAAGTGCAGCTACTGTCGAATTCAATCGTGTCATCGCCCCAGATGGCGACCATGCAGTAACTTCCGCGCAGCGTTCCCGCGCGCGTTTACTTTGGGCAAACAAACAGGGCCTATCCGATATGCGGATTGGCTCTGTTCTGCGTATAGGCAAGTTTTCTGCTCAAGCGCCACAGTTCAGCCGGCAAGCAGGAAGCCGGCGCTTACAGCTTTTCCAAATGCCGAAATCCCTCGGTGCCAATGAGCATCAGCAAAAAAAGCAGGAAGTTATAGCAGGCGTGGACCAGTGTGCTGGCGGCCAATGAGCGTGTAACGAGGCGCACCGCGCAGAGAATCAGGCTGACCACGATCAGCAGGATGAACGGCCCCAGCGAATGGCCTTGCTGCTCGGCATGCATCAGGGCGAAGGGCAGGGTGGTGAAGATGGAAGCGATCACCATGGCGAAAATGGACCACTGAGGATGGCCGTTTGCGTCGAGCGGCCGTGCGGGTTTGCCGGTGCTCTTCTCAATTGCCCAGTCCCATGCCGTGGCTAGAGCGGGCAGCAGGAAGCCCCGAAAGGCCATCTCCTCAAAAAAAGGCGCAAAGGCAACACCGAATCCGAACATGAGCCACGCTGCGCCTGGAGATCGAAAAATATCTTCGATGGGCGCGTTAGCCGGGCCGGGCAGAAGCACCTGATCGAGCGCGGCGAGCGCAAAACAGCCCACTGCGATGGACGGCAACCACCAGCCCAAACGGAGAGCAGTCGCGCCCCGCCATTGGATACCGGCAAAAAAGTTCTTGTTCCAAAACAGCGGAAAAATAACAAGGGCCAGGGAAAACGCAACAAGGTAGAGTATCGCTTCGAATCCCAGGATGTAATGAACATTGGTGCCGACGTCTGTCAGGTTCTTGGCGCCAAAAAACTGGAAATGCAGGGCAATCAACATGAGCACCGACGCGAATACGAACCCGATGCCGGCGAACACTGTCAGCAGGCAAAGATGGCCGAGATGCGGAATGCGTTTGGGCGGAGCGATCTCAGTTTGCGACCAGGATTGAAACAGCTCGGCCGGCCTTTGGCTGGAAGCGGTGGAATGCCAAGTCGCCGGAGCGAAATCTGGCGCGCCCGCATGAAATGAATTCTGCTCCGGTTCCTGTGGCGTGTGCTCGGAATCGCTCATGGCAACACCGTCTTCTTTCTGCGAGTTGCGGATTTTGTGAGAGTGGTCTTCTTTGTAGCTATGCTCTTGCGACCGGCCGCCTTGCTCTGTTTTGGCTGAATGTCTTCAATGTTGGATCCGCTATTTGCCACGCCTTCTACTGAGGTCCGCGGACTGAATGAGTCTCCCTGACCGCTGGCCGAAACGACGTCCGCAGACTCATCGTCAAGACCGACAGGCTCAAGACGGCCGCTGCTCGAAGTGTAATAGCGTTTGAGGAACTGACCTGTGTAAGAGCCCGAAGTGGCGGCAATCTCGGTGGGGCGGCCCTGGCCGACAACGCGGCCGCCGTCCTCGCCGCCCTCGGGGCCGAGGTCGAGAATCCAATCGGCGTTGCGGATTACGTCCAGGTTGTGCTCGATGATGATGACTGTGTTGCCCAGGTCGGCGAGCCGGTGAAGAACTTCGAGCAGCTTGCGCACGTCGTCGAAGTGCAGGCCGGTGGTGGGCTCGTCCAGCAAATAAAGCGTGCGTCCCGTTTGACGTTTGCTGAGTTCGCGCGCCAGCTTCATACGCTGCGCCTCGCCGCCGGAAAGCGTGGTCGCGCTCTGGCCCAGGTGGACGTAGCCCAAGCCAACATCGACCAGGGTTTGCAACTTCTGGCGTACCTGTGGCACGTCCTCCAGCACGGTGAGCGCGTCTTCGATTGTCAGCTCTAGAATGTCGGCAATTGAGTGCGAGTGGAATTTTACCGCCAGCGTCTCCTGGTTGTAGCGGCGGCCATTGCACACCTCACACTGCACATAGACGTCGGGCATGAAATTCATTTCGATGCGCCGCTGTCCGTCGCCCTGGCAGGCTTCGCAGCGGCCTCCGCCGACGTTGAAGCTGAAGCGGCCAGGCTTGTAGCCGCGTTCACGGGCCTCGGGCAGCATGGCGAACAGGTCGCGGATGGGCGCGAAGACCTGAGTGTAGGTAGCCGGGTTGGAGCGCGGCGTGCGGCCAATGGGCGATTGGTCGATGCGGACAACTTTGTCGATCTGTTCGGCGCCGGTGATCGCGTCGTGCGCGCCCGGTTCCTCGCGTGAGCCGTAGATGGATTGTGCCAGCGAACGGTAAAGAATGTCGTTGATCAAAGTGCTCTTGCCGCTGCCGCTGACGCCGGTCACCACGGTCATCACGCCCAGCGGGATGCGAATTGTCACATCCTGCAAGTTATGCTCGCGGGCTCCGGTGACTGTGAGCCACTTGCCGGTAAGCGGGCGAGGACGGTCGCGTTGCAGCATTTCAGAAACGCCGGCGAGATAGCGTCCGGTAAGCGACTCCGGGCAGGCCATGATTTCTGCAGGCGTTCCCTGTGCAACCACCTGGCCGCCAAGACGGCCCGCGCCGGGACCGAGGTCAAGAACGTAATCAGCGTGGCGGATGGTCTCTTCATCGTGTTCGACAACCAGTACGGTATTGCCCAGATCGCGCAGCTTTTCCAGAGCCTCAATCAGACGGTTGTTGTCGCGCTGATGAAGGCCGATCGAAGGCTCATCCAGAACATAGAGCACGCCGCGCAGCCGAGAGCCGATCTGCGTGGCGAGGCGGATGCGCTGACCCTCACCGCCGGAGAGCGTGGTGGCGTTGCGGTCCAGGGAGAGATAGGTCAGTCCGACCGCGCAGAGGAACTCAAGCCGCTCGGCGATCTCGCGGCGAATTCGCTCGGCCACCAGCGCCTCGCGCGCTGTAAAGCTGAGGTTGATGGCCGCCGAGAGCGCGCGGTTCAGCGGCAGAGCGGTGAAATCGCCGATGGACAAGCCGCCGATCTTCACCGCCAGCGATTCCGGGCGCAGGCGCTTGCCGCGGCAGACCGGGCAGGGCGTGGCGGACATGTAGCTCATCATCGACTCGCGATAAGAATCGCTGTTCGACTCTTCAATGCTGTCGCGCAGGAAGGTGAGAACGCCGTGAAAGCCTGTGCGCGGAGCCTCGTTCTTGGGAGGGCCGTAGACCAGCAGATGCTGTTGGCGCGGGGGCAGGTCCTCGAACGGCGTCTTCAGGTCAATCTTGTAGCGAACAGCGGCAAGGTTGATGAGCTTGAGCAGATATTGCGAGGTGGAACCGGGACCAAGACCGTCCAGGAGCGGCTTTGACCAGTCGGTAATGACCTTGGCAGGATCCAAATCATAAAGCGAACCGAGGCCGTGACACTCGGGGCAAGCTCCATAGGCGGAGTTGAAGCTGAAGCTGCGCGGCTCCAGCTTGGGCACGTCGAGGCCGCAGTCGGGGCAGGCCATCGAGGAAGAAAACAACTGCTCTTCGCCGCCGGTGACAACCACCAGTACCAGTCCATTTGCGAGTTGCAGAGCCTTGGCCACTGCCAGGTCGAGGCGTTTCTCCACCGAGGCCTTGCCGGGAGGAAGCGGAGGCGCATCGGCTGGAGGACTCTTGAGCAGAATGCGATCGACGACCGCTTCAATGGTGTGGTTCTTGCGGCGGTCGAGCAGAACCGGCTCGGAAAGGTCACGCAGCTCGCCATCTACGCGGACGCGGAAGCCTTGCCGGTCAAGCTGGTCAAGAAGTTCCTTGAACTCGCCCTTGCGCCCGCGAACAACGGGCGCCATCACGGTGACACGCTCGCCGCGGCCCAGTTCGAGAATGCGCTGGACGATCTGGTCAGCGCTCTGGTGGGCAATGGGTCTTCCGCAGTTGGGACAGTGTGGCGTGCCAATCGAGGCGTAGAGCAGGCGCAGGTAATCGTAAATCTCGGTGATCGTACCTACCGTCGAGCGCGGGCTCCGGCTGGTGGTCTTCTGCTCAATGGAGATGGCCGGGCTTAGGCCCTCGATGGAATCCACGTCTGGCCGCTCAATCTGGTCTAGAAACTGGCGCGCATAGGCCGAGAGCGTTTCCACGTAGCGGCGCTGTCCCTCGGCATAGATTGTGTCGAAGGCCAGCGAGCTCTTGCCCGAGCCGGAGAGGCCGGTGACCACCGTGAGCGTGTTGCGCGGGATGCGCACGTTGATGTCGCGCAGATTGTGCTGACGCGCCCCGCGCACCGAGATGTGAGTTATGGCCATGATGGAATCAAATTGGGTGCCCCAAGCCTCGCCGTGTCCCTGTTGCTGCGGCCAGTGTGGGAATCATAAGTGCTAAAGTTTGGCGTGGCTGCCGTCGCAGAAAACCGGATTGGCGCTGTGCTTGCAGCCGCAGAAATAGACGGTTTTCGATTCGGTGGCTTCGAATTTCACGGGTGTAAAGTCGCTACCCTTGTGGCTGCCGTCGCAGAAGGGCTGGCTGGCGCTACGACCGCAAGCGCACCAGAAGTAGCTTTTGCCGGCTTCAATAGCAACGGGATAGGGGCCCCTTTGGGCAATCGTAGGTTCTGGCATGGGTAACTCTCCTCGAAAGGTGCTAAAGCGATTATCGCCGAAATCGGAGAACAGTCGCGCAATTCAATAGAAAACTCCCTGCAATCAAAGCTTTGGCTGCTGCGTTACCCAGTAACGCCAATCCGATGGCCGAAATCCGATGAAGGTTTTGGGAATTAGCCCACGTGACTAAAGTCTGTGCCGCACAGCCAGCAGTTCATCGAATTGCAATATTTCTGAGGGTATCCTATTAGTCAATAGAAAAAAGGGTCAATGCAGCCGATATATTTGTGACAATTGCAGAAAAGGGTTGTCCGGCGCGTGTGGGCTTGGCTGGACGGGCTGAGAGCGGGCACGAACGGTATTCAAAGCAAAATGGAAATGAGCAAAGGGTGGGAACAATGTCGGACTTATTGAATTTGGCAATGTTGATTGGCGGGTCGGTTGGCTCGCTGGCATTTGGCGTGTTGGCGGCTTATGGAATTCTTCGCATGGGCTTTTTGTTGATTTGTCCTCGTCCGCAGCGTGTGGCAGTAAAGGTTCAGCCGGAAGCGGCGCTGTAAAACAGTGCCCAGGGATCAGGCGTCAGGGGTAGTCTTTTGCGCATGAGTGTTGATCTACACCGATAAGTGCTATTTCGATATTCTCGACAAATCCCAAATCAACGACAATTCATTCCGCGTGCCGGCTCCACGATCCCAGCTCGCAGCGGCACAGCCTGACACCTGCCATCTGATCCCTAATTTTGCGGATTTGCGACCTGTTGTCCCGGCTGCGGCGGCCCCTGCAGGCGCTGTTGCATCTCCTGTATCTGTTGCGGGGTACGCGCCGGTCCGCCTGGTGCGATGCTGGGCTGGATGGCCGGCCGGCCAGGTTGTGGCTGCGGCGGTTCCTCCGTATCGACATCTTCATCGCTGGCATTGGCCGGGGCGGCATTGGGGGCTTGTGCGGTACTCCCGGCGTGTCGGGCACTGAGCACGATTTCGCGCGGAGTTCCCTGGCCCTGTTCCCCGACCAGGAGGACGTTGTAACCGGAGCCTTGCAGAAGCTGGCTGAGCACGTCGCGCGCCGGGCCGGGTCCGTAAACGCCAAAGATTCGCTGGTCCGCGTCGAATCCTTCCACCTTTGTGCCGGTTGCTGTGGATACGTCTTCCAGAATTTGCGAAAGACTGGAGTTAGCGGCTTCGATGCGCAGGCCGTGGCTGTCCCATGTGACCGTGGCCGGGTCTGGCTTTGCGTTGGCTGGCCAGGCTGGAGTTTCCGGTACAGGAGGCGTTACAGACAGAGCAGCCTGTGGCGCCGGGGACTGCGCGAGTGCAGCAATCGGACGCGTGTGGGGATGAACTGGCTTGTGCACCGCGACAGACGGGGTGGATGGGGCAGCGGTTGCCGGTGTCTGCGCACCCAAGATCGGCGCTCCGCACAGAGCAGCCACGAGAATCGCCAGCGGGGCGAAGACGCACAAGCCAAAGCCTCTTAGCGAATCCGGCGAGTTGATCGTGAGGTCAGTGCGCATGGAAATCCGTTCCTTGCCCCCAGAGCGGCCGCCCGGTTGCAGCGACTCCGGCCGAGACCCCGGATCGCGTCATTCCTTTACCGCTCTACTGTACTAGACTAACAGTGGCCCGTAGACGCTCGCGCAAGAGATTCACCGGCCAAAAGTTCCCGAGAAGGGTACAAGGAATGCGCCTCAGCTCGAAGGGTTTTGCCGCTACGGTGGCCGTGTTGGTGTTTCTGGCGCCGATGGCTTGCCGCGCCACAAGTTGCACCACACAGGCCGCGCTGTTGCAGCAGGAGCGCGATGCGCTTACGGCGGCCGGGGGACGGCTGGCCGTGGCCGTGGCCGAGCAGGATATGGCCGCGTTGAAGGCCGCTCTGCTGCCCGCGGTCACCCAGGACTGGGAAGGCATCAGTTCTGAGGCGCAGGTTGGCGCGGTGCTGATGAAGGGCGGCCAAATACAATTGCGCAATCTCTACCTGCTGGACGCAACCAGCCTGTCAGCACCCGCCGACACACAGTTCTTCTGCACCAGTGCAAGCGGTTCAGTGACCGTGACCCTGAACATGCATGCGTTGCCGCCGGGCCGTTATGCCGTGGTGCTGGCCGATGCTGCCGGAGCGCCCTATGCCGGTCAGTTGGGCTTCATCCTGGCCTGGGACGGCCCGGCCGTCGGCTGGAAACTGGGCGGACTGACCGTGCGTCCGGGCACACTAGACGGGCATGATGGCGTCTGGTGGTGGTCTCACGCGCGCGAACTGGCCAGGACTAATCAAGATAAGATCGACGGTTGGAGCGCATGGTACGCCTACGAAACCGCGCGGATGCTACTCTTGCCGATGGATTTTCTCTCCTCGCCGAATCTGGAAAAACTCGGGACCGAGCAAACCTCGATCCAGAATTCCCCACAAAGTGCGTTCCCTTTGACTCTCCCCGACGGCCCACGCACCTGGAAGATCGACGCGGTGCGGCTGGACCCCACACTGCTGCACGCTGATCTGGGCGTGGACTACGAATCGACCGGAGTCACCGATCCGGCGGCACTCCGCACCGAGGCGATTGTCGTGTTGAGCGCGCTGCTCAAAGCGCAGCCGGGATTGCGCGAAAATTTTCACGGGCTGTGGGCCTATGCCGTGAAGGACGGCAAGCGAACCCCGGTGATCGAGTTGCCCATGGCGCAAATACCGTAAAGGCAGTGGTCAGTGAACAGTGGTCAGTGAACAGATTTATCTTTCATCGTTATCGCGTTTTGTGCCGAGTCGGTGAGATGCCTCAGTCTTCAGAACTGAGCTTAGTTAAGAAACCATGAAGCCAAGAAAGGCGGAGACAATGGCAGCAATTATCGATCTGCGTTCGGATACTGTTACGCGACCGACAGCGGAGATGCGCGCGGCAATGGCCGCGGCCGAAGTGGGCGACGACGTTTATGGCGAAGACCCCACCGTCAACCTTCTGGAGCGGAGCGCCGCGGAAAGATTCGGTCGAGAGGCTGCGCTCTTTGTGCCCACCGGCACCATGGGTAACCAGATCGGCATCCGTCTGCACACACAGCCAGGCCAGGAGGTAATCGCCGAGTCACGAGCGCACATTCTCGATTGGGAGATGGCCACAACAGCGGTATTTTCCGGCTGCCTGGTGCGGGCCGTTCCAGCCGAACGCGGCATTTTGACCTGGAAGCAGATTGAGCCGGCGATCTACGCGCGCGGAGCATTTCGCGCCGCTACTGGACTGATTGAGATTGAGAACACGGCAAATCTTGCTGGAGGTTCGGTAACGCCGTTGTTTGTCCTTGAGGAGATTTGGGCTGGAGCAAAGGAGCGCAAACTTCCGCTGCATTTGGATGGAGCGCGCATCTTCAATGCGGCTGTGGCGTTGGGCGTGGATGTGAAGGCGCTCACGCGCGGCTTCGATACCGTGATGTTCTGTCTTTCGAAGGGGTTGGGCGCGCCGGTGGGCTCCATGTTGGTGGGCTCGGCAGAGCTGATGGCGCGAGCGCGCATATATAGAAAAGCTTTAGGCGGAGGCATGCGCCAGGCAGGCATTCTTGCCGCTGCTGGACTAATTGCGCTGGAGCAGGGTCCTTCACGGCTGCATGAAGACCACGCCAACGCGCGGTTGTTGGCCGAGGCGCTTTCCAACATTGAAGTTGTCGAAATTGATTTCGATGCCGTCGAGACCAATATCGTGATTTTCCGGTTGACCGGTGGGCTGAGCGCGGCCGAATTATCGGCGCGGCTGAAGGCGCGCAACATTCTGGCCAATGCCGTCGGGCCGGATGCGATGCGCCTGGTCACACATCTCAACGTGGACCGCGATGCCAGCGTAAAGGCGGCTGAGGCGCTTGCTGAGGAGATTGAGGCGCTTGTCAAGGTGGCATGAGTGCGGCGCTTTGCTGAGCGGCTAAATTCCCAGGTCTCAGAACAAAGCGAGACCTGGGACAACCTCAGTTCCTTGCTCCCTATTCCCTATTCTCTATTCCCTGTTTTTCACGGCTCCAGCAAAATCTTGCCGGTCGTTTTGCGCGCTTCGAGATCGATCTGCGCCTGAGCGGCCTCAGCCAGAGGATACACAAATTCCGCGCGCAATTTGAGTTCTCCCTTGGCGGCCCAATCCAGCACATCGCCCGCGCGCCATTCCAGCTCGTTTCGCGTTGCCACGTAATGCCATAGCGTAGGGCGCGTTATAAACAGCGAGCCCTTGCCGCTGAGTTGAATCAGATCGAAAGGCCGCACCGGCCCGCTTGAGGCACCGAAAAGGGCCAGCAGACCGCGCGGCCTCAGGCAGTTCAGGCTGCCTTCAAAGGTGTCTTTGCCCACCGAGTCGTAGACCACATCCACACCTTTTCCGCCGGTCAGCCGCTTGACCTCTGCCTCGAAGTCCTGATGGGTGTAAAGAATCGCCTCCGAGGCGCCCGCCTCGCGCGACAGCTTCGCCTTGGCCTTGGTCGAAACTGTGGCAATCACTCGCGCTCCCAGGCGCGTGGCCATTTGCGTCAGCAGGAGGCCCACGCCGCCTGCTCCTGCGTGAACGAGCGCCGTCGTTCCAGCCTTCAGCGCAAAAGTGGAGTGAGTCAAATAATGCGCCGTCATCCCTTGCAGCAAGGCGGCCGCGGCCTGCTCCATGCTCAGCCCCGCCGGAATCTTTATCAATTGTGCAGCGGGAACTAGCGCGTATTCCGCATAGCTGCCCAGCACACTCACAGAGGCGACAGCGTCCCCAGCGGCAAAACCAGTCACGCCCGGACCCAGCTCCTCTACAGTGCCGGCGGCCTCGCTGCCGGGCGTCAAAGGCAGTGCAGCCTTGTAGACCCCCTTACGAAAGTAGATCTCTATGAAGTTGACCCCGACAGCTTCCACGCGGATCAACACTTGTCCCGGTCCCGGTTGAGGGATGGGCAACTCGGCCAGCTTCAAAACCTCCGGCCCGCCTGTCTCATGAATCTGGATGGCTTTCATTACTGGTTCAGGATGAACCCTGAGGGGTGGTTGCTGCAAGCGATAACGCCATCGATAATAGTGAGTCTTATTGCAGAACTCTTCTCCAACAAACACCAAGCCCCGCCCAGGCAATGCCGGAGCGGGGCTCTTCTGATTCCTGTCTCTTGGTCCCGATCATTACTCCTTCGATAAGATGCGCGACTCTCTCGGAGCGCGCCGGCGCACCATGCGGTCAATCGCATACGGCGCGCGTTGTTGGCCGGTGTGAAAATGGCGCACTTGCAACTCGCCCAACATGCCAATGGCCAGCAACTGAATCCCGGCAATAATCAGCACTGAACTGATAACAAACATCGGTCCATGCTGGCGCATGACTTCCAATTGCGGGTCGAGGATCTTCATTCCCAGCAAAGTCGCGGCCAAGCTGGAACCTCCTATGATGCCCAATAAACCCAGGCCGCCGAAAAAGTGAAGGGGACGGCTCATGTACCGAAGCAGGAAGCGGATGGTCAACATGTCAAAGAAAACCCCTAAGGTCCGCCCCATGCCGTAGTGGCTCTTGCCCCGCTCTCGGGGAGCGTTCTTGATGGGAATTTCGCAGATGGACGCGCCATACCAACTGGCCAGCGCCGGAATGAAGCGGTGCATCTCGCCGTAGAGCGGAAGATTCTGGATTACCTCGCGGCGATAGGCTTTGTAGGTGGTGCCGAAATCGTGAATGTCAACGCCGGAGAACCTGGCCATCAGCCAGTTGGCGCAGAGTGAGGGAATGCGCCGCGTGAGAAGATTGTCAACCCGCTCCTTGCGCCAGCCGCTCACCACATCGTATCCCTCTTCAAGTTTCTCCAGGAAGTTTGGGATCTCGCTGGGGTCGTGCTGAAGGTCGCCGTCCATGGCCACGATAAACTCGCCCGATGCGTGATCGAAGCCTGCGGCCAGCGCCGAGGTCTGCCCGAAGTTTCGGCGCAGCTTGATCAGCAGCACGCGGCTGTCCACTGCGGCAATCTCCCCCATCAGCTTGTAGGTGCGGTCATTGGACCCGTCGTCCACCAGCACCAACTCGTAACTATCGCCCACCTGTTCCATCGCCTGCTTCAGGCGCGCGTACAAAACGGTCACATTTTCTTCTTCATTATGAAATGGGACGACAACCGAGTATTTTGCCATATCGTTTCTCTAGACTCCCCTGCGATGGAAAAGGATTACGTTTACTTTCTGAAAACGGCCTTATGGTGTGAAAATGCAATACTTAGACGAAACACGCCCATGACAATCTACTTCTCAAGCTCGTCGAGCATAGCCTGCATCTCGCTGACGGCATGAGAGTTGCCTCTGCGTGCGGCGCAATCAATGCCAATCTTGAGCCGCTCCCTCGCCTCTTGAATACGGCCTGCCGAGGCCAGGGTCTGCGCGGACATGAAATAGCCAGAAGTATAGTTAGGGTCATTGAGCAGCAACGTGTCAAACTCAGCAAGCGCTTCGGTCGTCTCGCCACAGTTAGCCAGCTCCATGGCCAGCCCATAACGGGCAAAACTGTTCCTGGGGTCCTGCTCCAGAATTTCTTTCAGGCCTGCAATCTTGTCCATTTCTTCTCGAATTCGCAGCGATCTCGCACCGGGAAAATTTGCGTATTTGGCGGCGATTGCCGAAACTGGAACTTAAGTGCTTCTTCGGCACGGCAGCCGTCAGCTTTATTGTATCTGGCGGCGCGCTAACCCGAACGGTACTAAAGGAATGGAGCAGACCCGCCATGAGTTCGACAAGTTCCACTGAAACCACCCCACCGGATCGCACCGTCGCCAGCACGCAGTCAGAGATGACAGAGATTATTCTGCCCAACGACACCAACGTTCTGGGAAACTTGCTGGGCGGGCGGCTGATGCACTTCATCGACCTGACGGCAGGCATTGCCGCATACCGGCACTCGCGCTCCTTCGTCGTGACCGCGGCAATGGACCACATCGACTTCATTCGACCCGTGCAGGTGGGCAGCTTGCTCACCCTCAGATCCAGTGTCAACCGGGCGTTCACCAGCTCGATGGAGGTGGGAGTGAAGGTTTGGGCGGAAAACGCGCTCGACGGCAGGCGGCTGCATGTGGCCAGTGCTTACCTGGTCTTTGTAGCGATTGATAAAGATGGTCAACTTGTGCGCGTGCCCAGGTTGCTGCCGGAAACCGCCGACGAACATCGCCGCTATGCCGATGCACTGCTGCGCCGCGAACATCGCGAGGCCGAGAGCGCACGCCGCAAGCAGGGGCGGATCGCTGCTGCAGCCCGTGAGAATTCGGAAACTGTCAATCTTTAATGGCTTTGAAACGCATCTTTGAACCCAGGATTTTCAAAAGGAGTATCCAGACACAATGGCTCATTCACCTGCCATGCCTACGCCTGTAGCTTTGCCAGGCATCTCGAAGATCATCGCTATCGGTTCCGGCAAGGGCGGCGTGGGCAAAACCACGGTCGCCGTCAATCTTGCTGTTGCGCTCTCGCGGCTCGGTCAGCGCGTTGGCCTCATCGACGCCGACATCTACGGGCCCAATGTGCCGCTTATGATGGGCTCAAGCAAGCAGCCTGCTGTGGGCGAGGGGAATCGTATTATCCCCAACGAGACCCATGGCGTTAAGACCATCTCCATCGGCTACATCTCCCCCGGCGACAAGCCGATGGTGATGCGCGGGCCGATGCTCCACCAAATTATCCGTCAGTTCTTGCAGCAGGTGGAGTGGGGCGAGTTGGACTACCTCATAGTTGATCTGCCTCCAGGCACGGGCGACGTGGTTATCTCGCTGGTGCAAACCGTGCCGCTCACCGGTGCGGTTGTTGTATCCACGCCCAGCGATGTCAGTCTTCAAGATGCGCGGAAGGCGCTGGAGATGTTCGCGCAGGTCAATGTGGAAGTACTGGGCATCGTGGAAAACATGAGCCACTTTACCTGTCCGCATTGCCAGAAGGAGATTGACATATTCTCCCGAGGCGGCGCCGAGCGCACCGCGCAGCAGTTCAACGTTCCCTTCCTGGGGTCGATTGAGCTGGTGCCTGCGATCCGCGAGGGCGGCGACCGCGGCCTGCCTGTCGCACTGGCCGGCCCCAAGAGTCCGCAGGCGGCAGAGTTCTACGCGGTGGCGGAGAAATTAATGGTCCGCGCAGAAGCCGCCGCTGCCGCTGCCACTGACGTGATCGAGATCAACTGACTACCTGCGATGGAGCCATCTGCGTTCAGCTGGCTTGGGGCAAAAGAAAAGCGAGGCTTGCGCCCCGCTTTTCCTGTTGGTCGAGCCGGCACTCTAGCGCCAGTGCCCCTCGATCAGCACCCATTCTCCATGACGATGAACCCAGTGGTGCGCAACCCAGACACCGCCCGGATGGGGTGGACGCTCCCAACGACCGGGGGTCCAGACGTAGTGATCGCCTTCCCAGCGGTGGTAGCCGTCAATCCACACAAACCCCCGATCCGGAGGCGGGCCACGGCGTTCAACGACGGGGGGTGGGGGTCCAATGCGAATCGCAATCTGCGCAATAGAGGCCGCAGGGAACAGTGTGAAAGCAAGCAGTAGTGCCAATGCAATCTTCTTCACGATGAGTCAACTCCTCCTGAGTTGGGATTCTGGACTTGAACTCCGGAATCTTACCGCTATTCCGGTCTGCTGATTATTTTAACGTCACAATGGGAAATTAGTTGCGCGTGCGGATGTGCTTTTGTTTTTGCTTATCCAGCCAGATCAATAAGACGCACCTGTACTCGGGGAGAATCACGCTCCGCACCATTCGGTGTGCGTTTTTTGCGCTCCGGCCAAAATCGACGCGGACAACGGCGACTGATTATGATGGCCTTATGCGGACAACTGGGTTGGGGCTAAGAGAAGCATGGATTGTAAGATCTTGACGGCAATTTCATTGGGAATAAATCTATGAACAGGATTTCTATTACAACAGAAGATCGGGTCTTCGTCTTGACCGGGGCGGGCATCAGCGCGGAGAGCGGGTTGCCTACCTTTCGTGCATCGGACGGGTTATGGGCCGGCAATCGCATCGAAGATGTATGCACGCCGGAGGCTTGGGAGCGCGATCCCTGGCGGGTGTGGGAGTTCTACTCGGCGCGACGGGAAGCGGGCGCGAAGGCCCAGCCAAATCCTGCGCATGTTGCACTTGCAGAGTTGGAACATCGCCTGGGCGATCGCTTCTTTCTTTGCACGCAAAATGTGGACGACCTGCATGAGCGAGCCGGCTCTCGGCGTTTGCTTCATATGCACGGCGAATTGTCCAAAGCGCACTGCGAAGACAATTGCGGGCGCGCGCCGGTGGAAGATCATGCAATCTATCGCAATCTGGACGAGCTGGGCCGCTGCCCGTGCGGCGGACGGCTGCGCCCACACATTGTCTTCTTCGGCGAGATGCCGATGGAGATGGATCGCATCGAGGAAGAAATCCAGAAGGCAACGCTGATGTTGGTTGTCGGCACGTCGGGTTCGGTCTATCCCGCAGCCAACTTTGTCCATTGGGCACGGATGAGCGGGGCGCGAACTGTGTATGTGGGACCGGAGCCGCCGCTGAACTCCGCGGCCTTTACGCATGTCGTCGAAGGCAAGGCGGGGGAAGTGTTGCCGGGCATGTTCCACGTGGTGCAATTTTAGCGGTGTTGGCCGGCCGCCGAGTTTGCGCGGCGCAGGACTAATTCAATTTCCAGTGCGCGCCAATGCAGGCAGTTGGTTCTTTCTTCCCTCGGCTTCCCGGTCGAGCCTTGCGCGCTTGGGAACCTCAAGCAAATCCTGATCGTGCGCGGTGCGATTCACCTCAGCCTGCGCCGGGCGCAAGGTGTTGGGGGTAGTCTGCATTTGTCTTTCTCCTTATCTTTTCGTGCGGCCACAATGGACCGGTACTGTGGTTTCAATTAGTCTTGAGAGACCACTGTTATCGAGACTTGATGTACTCTTTGCGCCGGAAGCGGAGCCCGGTCCAATCTTCGTCGATGGCGACAGCGCGCACAGTATCGAAGCCCGCGGCGTTCAAAGCGTCCCAGCCGGTGTCGCGGTTGAAATCGCACTTGAATTTCTTTGAAGTTCCCTTGGGATAAGCAAACCACACAGTCGCGTCGCCCGTGGCGCGCGCGGCCACTGGTCCTGCAAGTGCGTCCACCTCTGCCTTGCGGGTGACAAACGCAAGCAGAAAGCCGATTTGAGGAACAGATTCAATGTGGTGGTGAATGGTGATAACGGGAAGGCGCGCAAGCTCCAGCTGAAAGCTCTCGGGTGCATGCAAAACGAGGATCTCTTGCTGATCCTTGAGGTTGAGTTTGTCGAAAATTCCGCCCATGGATTCTCATAATAAGCAGATTCAACAAATAATCTGCAAATTTGTTTTCGGAGCTGTGCTCAGAAGTGGAAGCGGTAACGGAGTTCGGCGGAGATCAGCCGCGGGTCGTTGAAGTGGAAGCCGCCGATGGTAACGGAGTTGTCGAGCAGGACGCGATGGTTGGTGGCGTTGAGTACGCTGGCCGAGAGCCTCCAGCGCGAACCGAGGGCGTGGCCCGCCGAGAGGTCGAAGGTCGTATGCACCGGCAGGTATGGGCCGTCGTAGGGTCCGTTGTTTTTGCAGTTTGATGTGCAGGCCAGACCATTGGAGAAGCCGGAACCATAGTAAACATTTGTCGAGAACCATGTGTGCGCGGGCAGATTTGCCGTGAAGCCGGTGTTCAGCGTCTCGCGTTGGTCATGGTCAAGGGCAATGTAGTTTGGACCGAGGTTGCAGGCTGGATCGGTGGGCAGCGAGCAGGTAAAGCCTCCGATAATGTTGCCGCGCTGCTGGGCGATTTGATTAGAGTAAGTCAGGTGGAATTGGCCGAGGCGAGCCAACTCGGGCGAGCGCAAGGTCATCTCCCAGGCCCGGATTAGTGCTCCATCGACGGCGATAGGGAAATACATATTCGACTCGCCCAGATTGGAGTGATCCATAAAGTTATTGACGCGGTTCTTGAAGTTAGCCAAGTCGAGCAGCCAGCCCTTGTAAGGAATTTGCAGGCCGAACTGGTGTTCTTCATCTCTCTCGCTCAGCAGAGGCGTGAAGGTATTTTGGCCCGACGGCAGGTTGCTGGCGTAGTTGAGCACGGAACTGGAGACTGTCAGCGGCGGAGCGGGCTGGAAGAAATGGCCATAAAAGCCGCGCAACACCCAATGCAGGCGTGGAACCTCAACAGTCGTGCCGATGCGCGGATAGATGGCGCTCTCGTTCGATTCGGCGCGGTAGATGGAGAATCGCTCGCCGCCCAGCAGCGTGACATAACGGCCCAGTCGGAGGTGGTCGGCGAGGTAGAACTCGACGAGTCCGGCGTTATCATTGGCCGGGGTATTGGGCTGGGATTTTGCACTGCCGTCGTTGACTACGATGCCAAAGAGATCGTCTTCTGCCTGCAAAAACGAATAGAGCCCCGCAGAGAAGTTGTTCCTGCCTGAGTCAGTGTGCAGGTCTGCCTGGGCTCCGGTGTATTTTGAGGTTTGGTGCCAAGTGGTAGCGACGGGATTGTCGCTTGCCAATGAGTCATAGTCCGCCTGGTTAAGATGATAAAACGGCGCAACAGAAACCAGTGTGTTGGGCGAGAGAGTATGGATCCAGTTGGCGATCACAAACGAATCACGTTCCGATTGTGCGTCGCGCACTCCAAAGGAAGCATAATAGCCGCTTAGCGCCTCCCAGTCAGTCTGGCTGGGATCATAAGGAACTTCGAAGTAGTCCTGGCGGTATTGCACGTTCAGGCGCAACTGGTCTTTCGGTGTCTGATTGCGGATAAGCGACAGAAAACCGCTCTCGGAGTTAGTAGCATCGTGATGAATAGAGGCCACTGGCGTGGCCAGACCGTAGTTTGAGCGGGAGCCGGTGAGGCTTGCGTACCACGCGGTTGCTGCGGAGTGGTCGCCGAACGAGAGCTGTGTTTCGCCCGTGTATAAGTTGCCGGCGGAGACCAGTAACTCGCCTTCACGGTTGCGCTCGAAGCCGTTGCGGGGCAGAACATTAAACACTCCATAAGTTCGGTCGCCCACCTCCGCGGCGTAACTGCCACGTTGAGTTTCCAGTGCGTCGATGTCCTTGGGGTCAATCTGCGGGCCGACATTCGATGCGATCTTGGTGTTGGGAATCGCAACTCCATCAATGAGCCAACTGGTCTGGTGGCCGCCGCGCATGTGCAGCATGTCGTGCGTCATGTAAGCGCCCGGGACGTAATCGGTAATCATCTCCATGCCGATGGTGCGGTCCGCACCGGGGGTCAACTCGATCTCAGCGCGGGTGATGAGCGTGGTGGGCGTTGCCGAGTCGGTGGCGGAAAGGGAAATTCCCAATCCCTCCACCTCGACGCTCTCGACGGCCGGCGCAAGCTGGAGGGCGATGTGCAAAACGGGGTTGGTGCCCGAGGCTACCGTCAGTGGCTGCTCAACCGTGGCGAAGCCGGGAGCCGCAACCTTGAGCAGGTAAACGCCGATGGGCGCCTGAGGCAATTCAAACTCTCCGTCGTTGTTGGTGGTGGTGCGGAGCGCGAAAGCCGAATCTGCAGCTTGCAGTGTGACCTGAACGCCGGGGAGTGGTCGATGCCGCGGATCGTGGACGACGCCATGAACGGCGGAGAAAACATTGGCGTACGCGTGGCCAGCGGTCGCAACCCAAATCGCTGCGGTCAGCGCCAAGGCCATGGCGGGGAAAATATGCAAAGCTGGAAACGGGGAAATAGAGCGCCGCATCTCGAACTCATGCTACACGAAGAGTGTGCCGTGGTACTCAACAGATTGCCGCGAGCGCCACTCAGGTATTATCGATTTATCGCCAGCTTTCATCCATCCTCAAGAGGAGATGTCCGTGTCTGAAAAGAAGATTTCCCCATTGCCCCAACAGGGTTCCGCTCAGACTGTGCAGGAGTCCCGCGCAGAATCCCGCAGGACGCGCCCGCTGCGCGTTGCGCTTTTCGGCTTTGGAACGGTGGGCAGTGCCGTAGCGCGAATTCTGACCGAATCCAAGCCGGAGGGTCTCGAACTGACTCACGTATACGTCCGCAGCATAGCGAGAAGGCGAGTGAACTGGATGCCTGCGAGCGTGCAGTGGAGCGAAGACTCCGATGCGGTGCTGGCATCGGATGTGGACCTAGTGGTAGAACTGGCCGGCGGCCTCGAACCGGCCGGAAGCTGGGTGAGCGCGGCGCTCAAGGCTGGCAAGAGCGTGGTGACCGCTAACAAGAAATTGATATCAGTTCACGGTGTTGAGTTGGAGCGACAGGCCGCAGCCGCCGGCGGACACTTGAAGTACGGTGCGGCGGTGGCAGGTGGAATTCCGGTGATTCCGGGACTTGAGCAGGGACTTGCCGGAGATCGCATCGAGAGCATCGAAGGCATTTTGAACGGCACCTGCAACTTCATTTTGAGCCGGATGCAGGAGGGTGCGGAGTACGCCACAGTGCTGGTGGCGGCGCAGGGCAAGGGGTATGCCGAGGCCGACCCCACCGAGGACGTAGGTGGCTTTGACGCGCGCGCCAAGCTGGCCATTCTGATGCGGCTGGCGCTTGGCGTCGAGGTGGACCTGGAGGAAATTACACCGCTGCCCATCACGGCAATTGCAGCCGTGGACTTCAGTTATGCGCGCGACCTGGGCTGCACCATCCGGCAGATTGCGAGGGCCGACCGCGCGGCGGGACAGGTCGCGGCAACCGTGGGGCCGATGCTGGTGGATCTGCATTCGCCGCTTGCGTGGTCGCACGGAACGGAGAATATGGTGATCTTCAAAGGTCACTACGGCGGGGATGTGGTATTTTCAGGCCACGGCGCGGGCGGGAATGCCACCGCGGTAGCCGTGGTCAGCGACCTGCTGGCTTTGGCGCATGGATCGCGGCGTGTGGAGATTCCCTCAGCTCCTGCGCATGTTAGCGCCGAATTCGAGGTTCCGCATTACATTCGCTTCCTGGTCGCTGACCGTCCGGGAATCGTGGCCGAGATTACCGGAGCACTGGCCAAAGAGCGCATCAACATTCGCGCCATTGTGCAAAAACCCGGCTATCCGCAGCATGCACTGCCTTTCGTGGTTACTGTCGAGCCGTGCAAATCCTCGGCCCTGAAACGAGCGCTGGAGGCAATCCTCACCAGAGATTACCTGCTCGAAGCGCCGCTCAACCTGCAGATGCTGGAGTAGCGAGACAGGGATCATTTGTTCGTGTGTTCCCGGTTTTATTGCCCCAGCGCAAGAACGGCCAGCAGAAGCATCCACGCCAGGCTCATGGCGTGCCAGTACCAGGCCGTCGCATCCACGGCGATCTGACGGTACTCGACGCGCTTGAGTAAGCTCAAGGCGGTCAGACACAGGACCAGCGCGGCGATACCGATGAGCAGATGCGCGGCGTGAAGGCCGGTGATGAGATAGAAGAAGTAACTAGCCGGGGTAGAGAACTGGTTGAAGGCGAAGCCCTGCGCCTCTAATTGCCTCCACGCCATCCATTGCCCGGCGAGAAACAGAGCGCCCAGCCCGAGCGTCGCCGCGAGCCAGGGAAGAGCGCGCCTGAGCGCAGGGCGGCCAAGTCCAAGCCACTCCTCCAGTGCGTCGATCTCATGGAAGATATTTCGCCGCGCCAGTTCCATGGTCAGGCAGCTGATGAGCAGCGCGGCGGAGTTGAGAAAGAGAATGGGCGGCAACGCTACCGGGTGCCAGTCGCCGATCTGCTCATGGGAGCGCGGATCCATGTGTGTGCCTGCCTGCCGCGCGAAAAAGAGCATCACCATCACGGCAAAGAAGAGCATATCGGCCGCGAGAGCGGAAAAAACAAAGAAACGGATGCGCAGCAGGAGTTCGCGCGGGCCGCTGCGCTGATTGCCCCAGTTGTCGTCTCCGTTGCCTCCGCCTCCGGTTGGCCGCCGGACAGGCGGGGGCTGGCCGCCGTGTCCCGGCTCTTTCCGCTGCTCCTTCGCGGGATTGTGCGTAAAGGTGGCAGGCATGGGCGCCTCTGTGAGCTTGAGATTACTCTCATTTTGGATTTGACGCATCCTGAATCGGTTCGATAATTCTTATCGGGCAAAGTGTTATTCTCTGGCTGCCGCGACGGATTCGACAAAGAGCCGGTGAACGCGCCGGTCGAGCGAAAGCTCGGGATGAAAGGTGGCGGCCAGGATGTTACGCTCCCGGATCAGGGCGGGGAAGCCATCGCGGCGGGCCAGGATCTCGACGCCGGGGCCGGTCTGACTGATGCGCGGAGAGCGGATAAAGACCATCTCAAGCGGCCCACCGGCTAGAGCGGTTTCGGCGGTAATGATAACCGAGTCAATTTGGCGGCCATAGGCATTTCTCTCGACGGTTACATTGAGCACGCCCATGCTGCGCTGCACAGGGTTCAGAACCTCCCGAGCAAGCAGGATTACCCCCGCGCAGGTTCCAAAAACTGGCTTGGCGCCGCAAAACTCCTGCAATTGTTCAAAAAAGCTGTGTTTCTCCAGAAATCGCAGCATGGTGGTGGATTCGCCCCCGGGCAAGACAAGGCCCTCCAGGGACGCCAATTCGCCGGGCTTGCGCACTTCGATAGGTTCCGCGCCGGCCTCGGCGAGAGCTTGCGCGTGGCTGGAGTAGTTGCCTTGAATGGCCAAAACGCCGATGCGCGGGCTGATGGGTGAAACGTCCTTGAGAGGCAGATCTCGCTTTCCGGTTTCCGTCAACTGAACACTTCACCTCTGGCTAAAATTTCCGACAACTCTTTTTATCGCCGAATGACGCCGCTAAAGACTATTTTATCCGTCACCTGCGATGAGGCCAACGGCCTTCGGCTGGCGGGACCGCTGCCAGCCTTTCCGGCTAAAACCGGGCCATTTTTGGCCAAAAAAAGGGCAAAATCGGAGGATTAGTGTTACCGATCAGTTAATAGGTCAAGACAGTAAGCATATGATTATATGCATGTTAATAGCTAAGCAGGGGGCACATGATGGCCTCCACAGGAGGAGGGGGTAGGGGGGGTGGGGGTACGCCTTTTTTGGGGTGCGGGCCGGGCAGATCGGTCATGGATCGGCAAGGCTCCGTTCCTCTGTTCATTGTTCACCCATTTATTGTGCGGCGGCAAGCGGTTATTTTACGCAACGGACTCATGGAAAAGGCTGTGGTTTCAAAGGCCCCAAGAGCGGGATCTGGTGTACCCGACTACGTCTTGATAACCTCAAGGATCCTTTGAAGGAGTTCTGCGTCGCTCTTGTCTGCGGTTTCGCTCGACGCCCATTCAAAGTCTTGCGGTATTGAGCCTACAATCCTGCGTACACCCTTGGATTCATCGACGAGTCTGAACCGAATGTCTGTCGTAGCTGGATCCATTTTGTTTTCGTAGAACTCGACCCCCAAGTCTGGCTTATACGCCGAAACGAGACGCCTGATCCGATCTTTCTGGGTTCTTGGGCTGTCTTTTTCAAATGGAGAGATTCTCATCAATTTTCCTTTCATGGTGAGATATGCGCGTGACAACTTTTCCGTTTTCTATGGATTAGTACCTGGTGCGCTGCGGTAATAGCCCTGTACATAAGTTCCATTGCTTCTTCTGTACCCGTTCACGAGTACCGTTTTCGGAACGCCACTTTTGTTCGGTTCACCATAGTACGAACCGTTTTCAGCTACCGGTGTGCCCGCTGGTGCAAACAGTGCATTGAGCAACGCGTTAAGCATTGAATCGAATGAAGTCGGAGCCACCTCAGTTTTTTTGACCGCGCTAGGTAACAGGTTAGGATTCGCTATGCACTCATCCTCGATCTTGGCGGGCCTCGCTATTGCAGTCTCATGCGGTGTTAGCCGAGCTTCGTCGCACTGGCCCAAACCGTACCGACATGCCAATGCGTTCTGCCTGTGCCGGACTGCGAGGACTTGAGAAGCCTCAGTATTAGACAGGAGCGCTTCGTCGCACGGGCCAGTGTCGTAACCACAGGCTAGAACATTCTGGCGGTGCCTGATTGCGTTTACCTGAGCGGCCTCGGACGGGCTTAGAAGTCCTTCGTTGCACGGGCCGGTTTCGTAACCGCAAGCCAAGACGTTCTGCCGATGTTGGATAGCTAACACCTGAGCGGCCTCGGCGGGCGATAGGAGTCTTTCATTGCATATTCCAGTGTTGTAGCCGCAGGCCAAAATGTTCTGCCTACGCTGAAAATCGGAGTCTGCATGATTTGTTTGCTGAGCAACTGCGGTCAGTCCGCAAGCCAGAGCAATTGCCACAATTCCATAGCACAACCGAAATTGAGCCGGCTGTTTTGAGGCCCCTTGGTACCTGATTGCCCTGTCGTGACGATCTATGTTGGTGCCAATGTGTGCTGCGTTTCCCATTTTTCCTCCTTTGGAATGTTCTGCCTTGTTGCGACAATAGGCGGAGTTCACGAGGGAGTCCTATAATCGATCTCAAAGAATTCATAAATAATTGCTGGACAAGGACATGGGACGAAACAGCAGGACGCAATATAAATTCGGGCCTTACACTCTGGAGCCTGATGAGAGGCGCATTTCAGGCGAAGGCTGCCCCCGTATCGAGCTGACTGCAAAGGCTTTCGATCTGCTTGTGCTGCTCGTCAGTAAAGCCGAACAACTCGTGACGAAGGACGACATCCTGGACGCGGTATGGCAAGAGGTGAACATCGCGGAGTCGAACGTGACAGCTACTATTTCGATGATCCGTAAGGCGCTGCGGGAGGATTCTGAGCACCAGTACATTGAGACGGTCCCTAAGAAGGGCTACCGCTTCGTAGCGCCGGTATCCGTTGTTGTTGACCCAGCCCCCGGCAAGGCGGACCCTGCGGATCAGGCGCTGGCATCTCCTGTACCCCATGGGCGGCGGTTCTGGCTCCTCTTTGCTTGCCTCTTGATTGTCCTGATCGCCACGGGGATCGGCTTCGGAATCTTGCACTACCGGCACGCTACGGCAAACGCTCCCGAAACTCCGTACCAACGTGCCGTCCAACTTGAGACTGAAGGCAACGACAACCTGGCCCTCATAAAATTGAACGACTTACCTCCGTCAGATCCAAAGTTTGCCGAGGCCAAACTCAAAGCCGCTTGGCTTTTGTATCAGGCTGAAGAAAATGAGAAAGCGAATCAGACTCTGTCCCTTATAGCGAATGGCAAGTCGTCTCTTGGCTCAGGGCCGCAAGACGAAGCAACCCGTCTCAAAATAGAAGGACTTAAAAAACTTCTCGCCGATGAAATCCCCGACGCGCTCAATGATTTTCGAACAGCTGCGGACACGGACCCTGCCGACGTTGACGCTTTGATCTACATTGCTGATACCGCGATCAATGATGACATCCTCGGAGTTGCAAATGAGGCTTTAGAAAGATGCAAGGTGATCGCCAGTCAGAACCCTTTTTGCGGCTACGAACGAATCGATGCACTTTCGCATGAAAATAAATTCGACGAAGCAATCACTGAATATAAACGTCTACGGAAGTATTCGAATAACCCTTGGCTTGATCAACCCGCAGGGTACGCGGAATTGGCGAAGGGCAATATCCTCGAGGCGCAAAAGTACTTTAGCATCCTAACTGCAAAGGGCCGAGACGAAAGCCCGGTCCATTTCATGGCAGCGCAGGATGGCATTGCGGCTGCAGATCTTCTCCAGGGCAAATTGCGCCTTGCTCATAGTGAGCTTCTAGCCGCGAATGTTCAATCCAGCTCCAGCTATGAGAAGGCTGATTACCTGATCTTGCTGGCGGAGATTTACGCCTTGCAAGGAGATTCCGGCCAAACAAAAAAGGAACTGGAGAGGGCATCCAAACTGTCTGACGCACCCGATCTTACAATTCGGATTGCAAAAGCCTATGCGATAATCGGTGACCATGCCACTGCCCAAAGTTTTCTCGCTCGACAACTCAAGGCCGCGCCCGGTCTGGGGAAGGACTACGCTGCCGCCGAGCCATTCATAGACGGCATAGAGTCGCTTAGGAGAGAAGATTTTCAAAAAGCGGTCGAGCGGTTGGCCAGTTCGTTTAGCAAGGAGCGGAGTCCAGAGACCGCATACTTTCTGGCCAAGGCGGAGATGGGTAAAGGCGACTGGGATGCTGCAATCGGCCACTTGAACTTCATTGGCGAAAATAAAGTGATGGTCCTCATTGACAGCGTTGCTTCCTTGATCCCGCTTGCTGAGTACGAACTTAGCAAGTGCTATCGGAGTAAAGGAAAAGAGTCCGAAGCTCGTCAACATATTATGTCGGCTCAGGCGATGTGGAAAGATGCCGACCCGGAGTTGAAGGCACAGTTCAAGGGGTGGTAGGCCAGCCACCCAAACTGTCATGAAAAACAAATACGCGACGGGGGCCGGCATACTGAGGCCCAGGTCCGAAAATCCGGACCTGGGGCACCCAGTGTTTTTGGGTTGGCTTCGGGAATTGCCGGGCCGCAGACGCAAAAACAGCTCCCATAGGTTGGGAGTTGTTTTTGCGAGCGAATAGCGAGCGGATGGCCCCACCGCAGGTGGTTACCAACCGCGCGTTTGGAGCAGGTCCTTCTCTTCAAGGGCGGCGGCGGCGAGGCCCTTCATGGTTCCGGTGACCTGCTCGGCGACTTCGGCGAGAATTTTGGGATCGTTGTAATGGGTGGTGGCAATCACGATGGCCTTGGCGCGGCTGACAGCTTCTTCGCGCTCCTTTGGGTCGTTCTCGACATCGAGCGGCGTGGCGCGCTCCTTCATGAAAATTCCTGAGCCGACGAAGATGGCTTCGGCGCCGAGTTGCATCATCAGAGCGGCGTCGGCCGGTGTGGCGATGCCGCCGGCGGAGAAGTTGGGCACAGGCAGCTTGCCGGTTTGGGCGACCATGCGAACTAATTCATAGGGAGCCTGGTGTTCCTTGGCTGCGGCGTAAAGTTCCTGTTCGCTGAGGACGGTGAGCGCGCGCATCTCGCGGATGATCTGACGCATGTGGCGGACGGCGAAGACCACATCGCCCGTGCCCGCTTCGCCTTTGGTGCGGATCATGGCCGCGCCCTCGGCAATGCGCCGGAGAGCTTCGCCCAGATTGCGCGCGCCGCAGACAAACGGGGTGGTGAAGGCGTGCTTGTCGATGTGATGGGCCTCGTCGGCGGGGGTGAGGACTTCGCTCTCGTCGATAAAGTCGACGCCCAGTTCCTGAAGAATCTGCGCCTCGGCGAAATGGCCAATGCGGGCCTTGGCCATGACGGGGATGGAGACCGCCTGAATAATCTGCTTGATGAGCGAGGGGCGCGCCATGCGGGCGACGCCACCCTCGGCGCGGATCATGGCGGGCACGCGCTCGAGAGCCATAACGGATGTGGCGCCGGATTCTTCGGCGATGCGCGCCTGCTCGACGTTCATCACATCCATGATGACGCCGCCTTTGAGCATCTCGGCCAGGCCCACCTTGAGGCGCAGACTGGTGGCGGTAACAGGCTTGTTTCCATTCAATTCCGACATAAACTTCAACCTCGCTGGGAGATTCCGGGCTTGATCCGGACTTGATCGGGAGCGCGTACGAGCGCGCGTTGATCTCTTTATCCAGTGTAGCAGTGATGTTGGTTCGCGGGATTGGGGCGGTTGTTTCTGATTACGCGTTGGGGGCATTGTGCTATCCCACCCATTCGCCAAAAAGCGGCGAATGGATGGGGCACCCTAAGTTCACATTGTTCATTAAAACTGCGCTGCAGGAATTCTTTCATTAGTTTTTTCTGATTTTCCTGTCTCGCTTCTGGTCATATTTCTGCTTGTTTTCTCAGCGAATGGCAACCGCACCTCCACAGTTGGCAACCGGACATCCACTGCCGCCGCAGGGGAACGCGCATTCACTGCCGCAGAAGGCCAGCGCGCCAAAGCAGCCGCCGGGACTGACGGCTGTGGCGGAGAGTGGCGGCGAGCAGGCGCTGGTGGCGTCGCCTCAACCGCTCGTTGAAGGCGCGCGGATCAAGCTCACTGCGCCGGTGGCTAGGTTGCCAGTGGAGCTGGATGTGGCCGTGCCGGTGAGGGATTTTCGGGTGCGCAATCTGCTTGCGCTTGAGCTGGGGCAGGTGATCGAGACGAATTGGCCGCACGGCGAGGATATGCCGCTGGCAGCGGGGAAAGTGCAACTGGCATGGAGCGAGTTTGAGGTGGTGGATACGCAGTTGGCGGTACGCGTGACTCGGCTGGCGTGAAAAAGACAGGGACCAGGGACATAGGGACTAGGGACTAGGAATGAGAGCGAGGTTGAGGATGGAAACGAACGGAAAGAAGGTGGGCGGGCTGGCCGGATGGCTGCTCAGTCGTTTCCGCGCTGGATGCCGGCGGAGGCCGAGACTGGAGTTGGTGGAAAGGATTGCGCTGGCGCCTCGCCAGTCTCTGGCTCTGGTGGAGGCTGAAGGGCGGCGCTTTCTGGTGGCCACTTCGCCCGAAGGCGCGCCGACATTTTATGCGCTCGATGAACGGTCGAGCGTGACCCGGCTGCGTCCGTTCGCAAACCGGCAATCAACCGTTGCGCGGCCGGCAGCGAGGGTCTCATGGTAGCGTCGTGGGCGGCTCTCAGCCTGGCGGCGCCGGCATCCGTGCCTCTGTTGCCCGATCTCAGCGCGCGCCTTCACCCTTCAGACTCGACTCCATGGACGATTCTTCTGGTCCTGACGCTGATTACTCTGTTGCCCGCGATTCTGATGTGCGTCACGCCGATGGTGCGCCTACTGGTGGTCTTTCACTTTCTGCGCCAGGCGCTGGGCACGCAGACCGCGCCCTCGAATCCCACGCTGATGGGGCTGGCGCTGATGATGACCTGGTTCATGATGATGCCGGTGCTCAATCAGATTGATCAGCAGGCGGTGGAACCGTATCGCGGCGGACTGATTACGGGCATGGAGGCTATCGACCGCGGAGCGCAACCGGTGAAGCAATTCCTGCTTAAATACGCGCGCGAGAAGGACCTGGCGCTGTTTACCGCGGCCGGCCAGATTCCGCGACCCGACAAGCCAGAAGACCTGCCCATGCGCGTGGTGATGCCGGCCTACATTCTTTCCGAGCTCAAGGCGGGGTTCGCCATTGGCGCGGTTCTGTTTCTTCCGTTTCTGCTGATCGACATGGTGACGGCGGCGATTACCACTTCGATTGGAATGTTCCAATTGCCGCCGGTGGTGGTCTCGACTCCGTTGAAGATTCTGCTGTTTGTGATGGTGGACGGCTGGAACCTGCTGGCCAACTCGCTGTTGAAGAGTTTTTGACTCGCTGTTGCATTGCAAGGAGTACCAATGACGCCCGACCTGGTTGCCGAACTGCTGCGCCAACTGATGAAAGAGGCCATGATTCTGGGCGCTCCCATACTGATTGCTACCGCGCTGTTGAGTTTTGTGCTGAGCCTGTTTCAGACGCTGACCAGCCTGCAGGAGCAATCGCTGACCTCGGTGCCGCGGCTGGCTGCGGTGGCCATGATTCTGCTGGTGGGGATGCCGTGGTTTCTGGGCCGTATGGCGGCGTATACCGTGCGGTTGCTGGTTGACCTGCACCGTTACATCGGGTAAAGAAATTGCTGAAAGAACTCAGGGTTTCAGGCGGAATTCGCGAAGGCATCCCTCAGGGGCTAAAGCCCGCGGTATTTCTGTTGCATTTACGGCGCGACTGAACTCCCACCCCATCGACGAAGACCTGTCGATGGGGACCCCGGTGAAGTCGTGCCCTTTCAAAACAATGGGTCTTTCCGCAACCTAAAAAGCCGCATCGAAGGGAAGAACAGTGCCGCACGGAAACGAGATCGAGTGGAGCAATTTTCTCTGCGCCATGATGCTGGCCCTGGTGCGGGTGAGCGGGATGGTGGCCTTCGCTCCCTTCTTCTCTTCGACGGCTTTGCCTATACGCGCCAAGGCGGTCTTTGTGGGCGCGGTGGCGTTTTTGCTGGCGCCGCTGGTTGCGACGCTGCCCAACGCACAGCTTACTTTAGGCTTCTCGTCATTGTTGGGCGAGTTGGCGGTGGGGCTGGTATACGGACTTACGCTCACTCTGCTGAACGAGATGATGCTCTTTGCCGGGCAGATTATCGGCTTGCAGTTCAGTTTCTCGCTGGTCAACCTGCTGGACCCGGCCTCGGCCATCCAGACGCCGCTTCTGGGCGAACTGTTCCAACTGATGGGAACGCTGGTGGTGATCGGCGCGGGCCTCGACCGGATCATGCTGGCCTCGATGGTGCGCAGTTTTCGCGTGGCGCCGCTGGGCAGCTACGCGTTGGCGCCCACGGCCGCGCTCGAGATTGTGCGCGCCGCCGCAGGCATCTTTCTTGCAGCAGTCGAGCTGGCTGCGCCGGTGCTGGCAGCGACCATGCTCGTCGAATTATCTGTGGCTCTGATGGGCAAGCTCAGCCCGCAGTTGCCCGTGATGAGCCTCACCGTGCCCATGAAAACGCTTACTGGCTTTGCTCTGCTGACCGGCTCACTGGCCTTATGGCCGCGCTTTATCGAAGCTCGCTTCAGCGGGCTGCTCGATATGGCGGAGCGGCTGATCGCCGTGCCCGGACATCGCGCGGCTCTGGGATTGGGAGGATAGCCGATGCCCGGAGAGCGCACAGAACAGGCAACCCAACACCGCAGAGACAAGGCACGCAAGGAAGGCGACATCCTGCACAGCCGGGAACTGTCGGCGGCTGCAGGAACGCTGGCGGGGGTGATGGTGCTGGGTGCGATGGGCAGCCATCTGCTGATGATGTGGAGGGGAACTTTTGCCGCCTTTCTCGATTTGGGGCAGCCAGCCCGCTGGGAACCGGCCGCGATTGAGCCTACGCTCTACGCGCTGCGCAAACTGGCGTTCGATTGTCTCGCGCCGTTGGGCGTGATGATGGCGGCAGTAGCGGCGGCCGCCCTTAGTGTGGGGATTGTGCAGACCGGCGGGGTGAACTTCCATCCCGAGATGCTCGGCTTCAAGCTGGATCGCATCAACCCGGTCTCGAATATCAAGAATCTCTTCTCGCTGCGCGCCGCGGCGAGGCTGGCAAAGTCCCTGATCCCTGCTGCTCTGCTTGCGATCTTCTGCGTGCAGCGCATCGCGCGCCAGTTGAGATTGCCGCCTTTTTCGATAACGCGGCTGGAGATGCTTGGCGCGGATGTCTACGGGCTGCTGTTGGCTGCTTCATGGCTGCTCTTCGCCTGGTCGGCAATCGACTATCTGGTGGAGTGGCAGAGCCGCGAGTCGCGGCTGAAGATGAGCCGCGAGGATCTGCGCGACGAGTACAAGGAGACCGAGGGAAACCCGCAGATTCGCGGCCGCATTCGCAATTTGCAGCGCCAGTTGCGCCGCCGCAAGGTGAAGGCCGATGTATCGAAAGCCGCCGTGGTGCTGACCAATCCCACGCATTATGCCGTGGCGCTGGGTTTTGATTTCGCCACCATGGAAGCGCCCAAGATGCTGGCCAAAGGCCGCAACCTGCTGGCCGAGGAGATCAAGGCCGAGGCGCGCTGGGCGGGTGTGCCGATTATTGAGAATCCGCCGCTGGCCCGCTCGCTTTATCGCTCTGTCGAGGTCGGCCAGCCGATTCCGGTCGATCTTTATGCCGCGGTGGCGGCCATTCTCGCCTGGCTCTACAAACAACGGCTGGAAGCGGAGATGCGCGAGCGCCGTTCGCGCGAGGCTGCGGCCAAGGCACAGGCGCAGGCACGGACAGCCACGCAAAATGGGCGGTCCGGTTCCGGTTCCGACTCCGGAACTGATCGTGGCACTTCGCCCTTGGAAGGAGATTCACAATGAGCACAAACGCACTGGCAGCCGGATCCCTGCCTGGAGGATCGATTCTGCAGCGGCTGAGAGAGTATGTGCTGCCGATGGCGGCCATCAGCGTGATTTTCGTCATGCTGGTACCTTTGCCCGCTTTTGCGCTGGACTTTCTGCTGACCATGTCGATGGCCGCTTCGATCATTGTGTTTCTTTCCGCCGTGCAGATTCGCCGCGCGGTTGAGTTGAGCGTCTTTCCTACCTTGCTGCTGCTGCTGACGCTCTTCAGGCTTGCTTTGAACATCGCTTCGAGCAGAAGAATTCTATTACACGGGCAGGAGGGCACGGCCGCCGCCGGCAATGTGATCGAGGCGTTTGGACAGTTTGTGGTGGGCGGCAACTACGTGGTCGGCTTCGTGCTGTTTCTGGCGCTGATCGCCATTCAATTCTTAGTGGTTTCTCATGGAGCCGTGCGCACCGCCGAGGTGACGGCCCGCTTCACTCTCGATGCATTGCCGGGCAAGCAGATGGCCATCGACGCCGACATGAATGCCGGGCTGATTGACGAGGCCGAAGCGCGCAGGCGGCGCCAGGCGATTGCCCGCGAGGCTGAATTTTACGGCGCGATGGATGGAGCTGCCCGCTTCAATCAGCGGGATTCGCTGGCGACGATTCTGATTACCGGCATCAACATCATCGCGGGACTGCTGATTGGAACTTTGCAGCAGGGCATCGAGCTGAGCGAGGCGGCGCGCACCTATACGGTGCTGACGGTGGGCGACGGGCTGGTCACGCTGATTCCCTCGCTGCTGGTTTCGGTGGCGGGCGGCATTACGCTGACCCGCGCCAACTCGGCCGGGCTGCTGGGCGGCGAGATACGCCAGCAACTATTTGCCAAGCCGGTCACGCTTTACGTGGCCAGCCTGGTCTGCGGGGCGATGTGCCTGATTCCGGGACTTCCCAAGCTAGCTTTCCTGACCGTGGCGGCATTGCTGTTTTTTGCCGGACGCCGCGTTGCGGCACACGTCGCCGCAGCCCCGCAGGTCGAGCCGGGGGTAGTGGAGAAGAAGAAAGCGGGCGAGGCGCAGAGCTCGGATCTGGCCCAATTGCTGCGCCTGGAAGAGCTGACGCTCGAAATCGGCTTCCAACTGATTCCTCTGGTGGACGAAAAGCAGGGCGGGCAACTGCTGAACCGGGTGCGCGCGGTGCGCCGCCATCTCTCCGCGGAGATGGGCTTTCTGGTGCCTCCGGTGCATATCAGCGACAATCTGCGCCTCAGGCCGCGCGAGTATCTGTTCAGCTTGCGCGGGATGGAGATTGGCCGCTGGCAGACCGAGGGTACGCAGTTGCTGGCCGTTTCGGGCGAACCGAATCGGCGACCCCTGGCAGGCAAAGAGACGCGGGAGCCGGCCTTCGGAGTGCCCGCGATCTGGATTGCGCCGGCTCTCGAGGACCAGGCCATCGCCGCAGGCTACTCGGTGGTGGATGCGGTCACGGTGATCACGACACATCTGGGCGAGCTCATCCGCCGCAACGCCTGGGAACTGCTGGGCAGGGCCGAGACCAAGCGGCTGATGGACTCGCTCAACGAGAGCCATCCCAAGCTGCTGGAAGAACTGGTGCCGAAGCTGCTCTCGCTCGGCGAGGTGGGCCGGGTGCTCGAACAACTGCTGCGGGAGCGGGTCTCGATCCGCGATCTGGGCGCGATTCTGGAATCCATGCTGGAGACCGCTCCGGTGAACAAGGGCGTTGTAGCGCTGGTCGAGGCTGCGCGCCAGTCGCTGGGCCGAAGGCTGATCCAGCCGCTTCTGGACGGCGAAGGCCAGCTGCCTGTTTTGCTGCTTGATGGGGTGCTCGAAGAAGAAATTCTGACCACGCTCGCGCCCGAGACCGGCCAGCGGATGCTCGCGGCCTCATCGACTCCGACGACGCCCGTGGTTCGCCGTTTGGCCGATTCTTTGAAGCGCCTTATTCCCGCCTCCTCTGCCGCGGCGCTTCCCGTGCTTCTATGCCCTAGTCCAGCCCGATATCACGTGAAGCGCTGGCTGGAGCCAATGATGCCGCGTTTGGCGGTGGTGGCTGCCGGTGAGATACCGCCGGAAATTCGGCTGCGGCCGGTGGGAACGGTGCGGTAAAGAGATAGGGGCTAGGGACTAGGGAACAGGGAATAGGGAACAGGGAATAGGGAACAGGGAATAGGGAACAGGGAATAGGGAACAGGGAAGAGTTGGGGACTGGTTGAAGGGGATGGCAATGGTGATGGAAACGGCGAATGCGGCGGGGAGTGAAAGAACATCGCGGCGGGGCGTTTCGGGAGACGGCTATCCGCCCGGCGGCGCCGGACTGCCGGTGCTCACAGGCGAGCAGGAGCGGGTACTGCTTGAGCACCTGCCGATCGTGCGTTTCCTGGCGCGGCGTATTCACGAGCGGCTGCCCCAGCATGTGGACATTGAAGACCTGGTCTCGGCCGGTGTGGTGGGGCTGATGGACGCCTTTTCGAAATTTGATCCGGCCAAAAAAGTCCAGTTCCGCAGTTATGCGCAGTTCCGCATTCGGGGCGCGATTCTCGATAGCCTTCGAACGCTTGACTGGAGCCCGCGCGAGCTGCGCCGCAAGGGCCGCGCCGTCGAAGAGGCGATTCGGGCGTTGACTGTCAGGATGGGTCATGCGCCAGACGAGGCCGAGGTGGCTCAGGAGATGGCGCTGAACCTCGATGAGTACCAGCAGTTGCTGGGCGACCTGAAGGGGTTGGAGATCGGCACCCTGCATATGGAGCGCAACGAGGATTCAGGCGAGGAGGAACTGGCATATATTCCCACCAGCCCCGAGGAGGACCCGCTCTTTCGCTGCCTGAGGGGTGAATTGGAAGAGCGGCTGACGGAGGCCATCCAGAACCTGCCTGACCGGGAGCGGCTGGTGATGAGCCTCTACTACTACGAGGAGATGACCATGCACGAGATCGGCCTGGCTCTGGGAGTGGTCGAATCAAGGATCTCGCAGGTGCATGCTTCGGCGGTGGTGCATCTGCGAAGCGCGCTCAAGGACCTGGCGGCGCGCGGAGCTTTTGACAGGCCGCGCTCCCGCAAGGCGCCGAGAGGCGGCAGATGATGGAAAAGACACTCAAGCAGAACGAGATTGACGCGCTCTTTCAGGCGGCGCGCAGTACAGTGCCCGAGGCGCACAATACCGAGGTGCGGGCGCGCGTGGTGCCCTACAACTTCTCTTCAGCAGGCCAGATCTCGACCGAGCAGTTGCGCGCCATCAGTATGTTGAACGATCTGTTTGCCCGCAATCTGACGCATAATCTGGCCGCCTGGCTGCGCACACGCTTTCAGGTCAACCTGGTTTCGGCCGAGCAGATTCCCTTCAATGAGTTTCTGCTGCGCATTCCCGAAATCAACTATGTGGCATCGGTGCGCATGGAGCCGCTGGGTGCGCTGGCGGTGCTGCAACTGGACCTGGCGCTGGCTCCGCCGATCATCGATTTGCTGCTGGGCGGCGAGGGCCGGGATGGGGTGTTGCGCGAGCTGACCGACATCGAAGAGTCGATTCTGGCCAGTGTGGTGGAGATCGTCTGCCGCGAACTCACTGCAGCCTGGCAGCCGGTGGGGCTGAGCTTCAACTTCGAGCGGCGGCAGATGCAAACGCAGGTGGCGCGCATCATGTCGGTGACCGAGAAGACTCTCTGCCTGAGCTTCGAGATTCGCATGCCGCACAGCTCCGGTTTGCTGAACCTGGCCTTCCCTGCGGTTGTGGCCAACACCATTCTGCGCCGCCTAACTTCGGACTGGGCTCGCCGACGCCGTCACAGCGGCGAGACTCGGGAGCGCATGGAGGCCGCTGCACGGCGCATACGCTTTGGCGCGTCCCTGCAACTGCCCCCGGTCCGACTGGCGGCAAGCGAAATTGAAGACCTGGTGCCAGGGACAGTTTTGCGCCTGAATCTGGCGGCGGGCACCTTGCCGGAGTGGAGGGTCGGCGGCCAGGCGTTACTGCTGGCGCAGGCCATTCGCCAGGGGGCGCAACGCGCCGCGCGGATCGAACGCCACGTTCCCGAGGCCGAATTATGAAGAGTTACCTGGAGTTTTGGACCGAAGTTGCCGCATTGTTGTTCTCTCAGGCACTGGCTGGAGAACCGGAGCTTGTCGAGTCGCTGCCCAAACCCCTCGGGGCGGGCGCGTTTGGGTTTGCCGCCACCATTGCTGGAGAAGTCAAAGGTCGCTTTTCGGTAGTCATGGACCCCGCGATTCTGGATGCGGTGCTGGTGGGCGAGGGCGTGGACCAGAAGGCAGGCTGGGGCGAGTTGCTGCGCGAGGTGTCCAATGCCGCGGCCGGAGAGTTGCAGGCCAAGGCGGGGAAAGAATGCCGAGTGGAGAAGTTCGAGGAGATCACGGGCGAGAGCAAAGCCTCGCGCGCTTTCCAACTGAAGGCTGGCGAGCGTTCCTTCGTGATTCTGGTGCGCGACGAGGTGCGCGCGCCCAAGCCGACGGCTCAGCTCGCTGCTCGACTCGACGATGCCCTTCCGCCAGAGCAGCCAGCGGGGCTCAGCCCTGGATTTAATCTGCTGCTCGATGTGGAGCTCGAGGTTTCGCTGCGCTTCGGCTCGAAGGAGTTGGCGCTGGGCGAAATTCTCGATCTCGGCCCGGGAGACGTGGTCCCGCTGGATCGCAACGTGGCCGACCCGGTGGACCTGATCGTGGGCGACAAGATCGTGGCACGAGGCGAGGTGGTGCTGGTCAGCGGAAACTTTGGGTTGCGGGTGACCGAAGTGGCCTCGCCGCGCAAGCGGCTGGAGAGCATACGATGCCTCTTCTAAGCCGGAGTGAAAGTCGCGATCTGACGCGAATCGGGGGCGGAGAATTGGCCGCGGAACGATGGCCGTCCTACCTTGAAGCGGGCCTGCAGGGGCATCCGGCTGACCGGGAAGCGCAGGTACATGCGGGCCCAGGAAGCTCCTTGTTTCAAACCTGTGCCAATCCAAATTGCGGTTCCGGCTGGCTGCATCTGTGGCGCAGCCGCCAGGCGCCGGTCTTTGAAGGGGGATGGAGTTGCTCAAGCGCCTGCACCGTGGCGCGGGTGGCCTCGGCTGTGCGCCGCGAGATGGATGGCCGGGCCGCTGCCGAGGAGATTCACCGGCATCGCATTCCGCTTGGCCTGGTGATGCTCGAACAGGGCTGGATTACCTCCGGCCAGTTGCGCCAGGCGCTGGATGCGCAGCGGGTTGCCGGAGCCGGGCGCTTGGGCCACTGGCTCGAGCGCCAGCAGGGAGTGAGCGAGAAGCTGGTCACCAGAGCGCTGGGGCTGCAGTGGAGCTGCCCGGTGATACCGCTGGAGTTTCACTCGACTGAAGCGCTCGCGACTCTTGTGCCGCGGCTGTTTGTGGACGCCTTTGGCGCGCTGCCCTTGCGCGTGAGTGCGGGCAAGCTGCTGTATCTGGGATTCGAAGACCGGCTGGACCGGATTCTGGCCCTGGCTGTGGAGCGAATGAGCGGCCTGAGGGTAGAAAGCGGGCTGGTTGCCGAGTCGCAGTTTGGTCCGGCGCACGCGCGCATGTTGAGCGCGAAGTTTCCCGCGGTGGAGTTGATAGAGGCTGTTTCGGAGCAGGCCATGGCGGGCGCTCTTGCCAGATCCATCGAGCAGGCGCGTCCTGTTGCCTCCCGGCTGGTGAGGGTGCACGACTGCCTGTGGCTGCGCATGTGGCGGCGGCCGCAAAGTGGTTCGATGCCGGAGTTCGGCTCGACCATGGATGTAATTTGCTCGATCGCTTCGCACTGAGATGGGGTTGTCAGGTGTGGTTTGGGCATCGGAGAACTGGGTTGGGGGCGTGCTACTCATGGATTGAACAAAGATGCCGATAAAAGCTCAAGCGGAGGGGCCTGAACATGAGTGAAGTGAGAACCCTGATCGTCGATGATTCCTCGGTGATGCGCAAGATTGTGGAGCGTTCGCTCCGACAGGCGGGTCTCGATACGCTGCGGGTTTTCGAGGCGGGCAGCGGCATCGACGGATTGGAGCTGTTGAAGGCCGAGCACGTGGACCTGATTCTCTCCGATATCAATATGCCTTCGATGGATGGGCTGGAGTTTCTCCGTCAGATTCGGTCGCAGAATCTGGCTCCCGGCGTTCCGGTGGTGATGATTACCACCGAGTCGAGCGAAGAGCATGTCAAGCAAGCGATTTTGGCTGGGGCGCAAGGATATATCCGCAAGCCGTTCACTCCCGAGCAGGTAAAGGAACGGGTGTTGCCGCTTTTGCACGCGGCATAATCGTCGGCAAGGTCGGCATGTTGCCGGGCGGCAGGTAGAGGGAGCAGAGGCGGCAAGCGTAAGGTGCATCGGCGGCGCAACGGCGACAAGCACCGGTCGCGGCGAAGGCTTCGGGAACAAGTGGCAATTGTAGGCAAGCGGAAATAAGGAAAGGGAGCAGGCGATGGCGCTATCTTTGCGGGACTCGGTGGATGTGGTTTCCGACCCCCGGAACCTGGATACAAGCGTGGAAGAGGTCTTTCACCTGATGCTGGGCGTGAATTGCCGGCGCTATACGGGGCCGGTGGAGGCCGGCGAGCCGGAGTCGGTGACCGCGGTGGTTGGCTTTGGCGGCCTGCTGAGCGGGGCGTGCGTCTTTCGCAGCGGTTCCTCGGCGGCCATGAAGATCGCCGCGCACATGACGGGCATGGAGTTTGAGGAGGTCGATGACACGGTCAAGGACGGGATTGGCGAAATCTGCAATATGCTGGCTGGAGCGTGGAAGGGCAAGGTGCCGGATCTGGCGGCCAACTGCGGCTTGTCAATTCCCGCTGTGATTACGGGGCGGGACTACAACCTCCACGTACAGGCGCCTGAATTCAAGCTCCACCATACATACAAATTCGACGGCGCCGGTTTTGAAGTCACCATCATCTGCGATGGCATGCAGTGAAGCAGGGAATAGGGAATAGGGAACAAGGGCAGCTTTCAGCCAAAGGCTGACGCTGCCCTGTTTTCTGCTCACTGACCGATGCGCTTCAATTCTGAAGTTTTTCCAATCTTTCCCTCCCACTTTCGGTCCTTCTTCTGCAAGCTTCCCCTGCGAAGGAGCGCACGATGGACAGTGGATACTATGCGGCGCTGACCGGACTGGTAGCGCGCACCCAGGCTCTGGACATTGCGTCCACTAATCTCGCGAATGCGCAGACACCGGGCTATCGCGCCGAGCAGGAGTACTTCCGCTCGGTGCTGCTGGGGCCCGATGGCGAAGACTCGCAGTTGGGGCGGACGGTGAACAACTACGGCCTGCTGGGCGGCGACCGGATCAGCCAGGGTCAGGGCGCGCTGGAGCAGACCGGAAATCCGCTGGATCTGGCCATTGAAGGCGAAGGTTTCTTTCAGGTACAAACACCAAACGGTCTGCGCTACACGCGCGATGGCGGCTTTCATCGCACGCCGAGCGGGCGACTGGTTACAGCAGCCGGCGATGCCGTACTCTCGCCCTCCGGCCAACCAATTCCGGTTCCTCCGGGTGAGGTGACGGTGGGTGCCGATGGAGCGCTTTCGGTGGCCGGCGGCGTGGTGGCCACTGTGGGAGTGTTCACGTTTCCTCGCGGCGCGCAACTGACTCCCGAAGGCACCAACCGGTATGTCGCGCCGGAAGGCGTGAACCCGGTGCTCTCGCCAAATGCCGCAATTCACCAGGGTGCTATTGAGTCTGCCAATCAAAACGTAATTCAAGGGACGCTGAACTTGATTTTGATTCAGCGCGAGGCGGAAATGATGCAGAAGGCGCTCACGGTCTTCCACACCGAGTTCAACAAGATCGCCACCGAGGATCTGCCCAAAGTGTGAAAGACAGGGAATAGGGAATAGTCCAGAAACCCTTAAGGAGATTCGCAATGATTCGAGCTTTATATACGGCGGCCAGTGGGATGAGCGCGCAGCAGATGAACCTGGATACCATCGCCAATAATTTGGCCAACTCGTCGACGACAGGTTTTCGCCAGCTGCGCATGGAGTTTCAGGACATGGTCTACCAGAATCTTGTAACGCCGGGCGCTGCGCAGAGCCAGTCGACGGTCTCGGCGGGGCTGCAGATCGGATTAGGCACGAAACCGGCGGCGACGGAAGTGATCAATACAGAGGGCCCGCTGAACGAAACCGACAATCCGCTCGACGTGGCCATTTCAGGCAGCGGATTTTTTCAGGTGCAGCGGCCCGACGGCACAATCGCCTACACCCGCGCCGGGCAGTTTCAGTTGAACAATCAGGGAACGCTCACCACTGTAGAGGGCGATCCGGTCATCCCCACCATTACCATTCCTCCGAATTCGACAGCCATCACCATCACCCAGTACGGAGTGGTGAACGCGACCTTGCCGGGACAGCAGAATCCCTCGCAGCTGGGACAGATTCAGCTGGCTACGTTTCCAAATCCAGGCGGTCTGGAAAGCATGGGCTCGAATCTGTTGCAGGCCACGCTCAGCTCCGGCGACCCGGTGCTGGGCAACCCTGGCGGGACCGAGGGGCTGGGCACATTGCAGCAAAACTACCTGGAAAACTCGAATGTGGACGTGGTGACAATGTTTGTGCAGATGGTGCTGGCGCAGCGAGCCTACGAATCAAACTCCAAGGTCATCAAGGCCGCCGACGACATGTACTCCCAGGTCAACAATATGACCCACTAAACATGAATAGGGACTAAAGGACTAGGGACTGGGAGGACAGGGCGCGTGAGAACGGAACGGAGAGTGGTGATGGGTGCGGGAATGCTTGCGATTGCAACGGCTTCGATGGCTTTTGCTCAGTCTGCCGCCGCGCCGGGCGCTCAGGTTCTGATCTCTTCAGGTGGACTGGCTTCCGCTCAAAAGCAGGCGCAAGGGGAGATTGTTCGCGAGATCGACGACCCGCATACCGGGGACCGTTGGCTGCTGATGCGAAGCGGCCAGTTTCCCGGGGGGCCGGGCCGCCTGGTGCTGGCCACGGCTCATCGCAATACGGTTGGCGGCGCATCCGGCGGTGTGGCTGGCCAGCCTGAAGAAGCACAGTCGATTCCCGTCATTCACATCGGGGACAGGCTGATCGTCGAGGAGCACACGACAATTGTCGATGCGGTCTTGGAAGCTCGCGCGCTGAATCCGGCCACGGCTGGCGCTGCGCTCGAGGTGCGATTGACGATCGGCGGCAGCGTGGTGCGCGTTGTGGCTCTCGGTCCCGGTCGCGCCGCATTACTAAACGAGACAGGTAAACGCCCATGAGAGCGAACTTGCTAAGGGCGTGGCTTTTGATGGCGGCGTTGGCGCTTCTCGCCTTGCCGACGGCTCAAGCCATTGGCGCCAAAAAGAAGGCGGCGCCGGGGATTGCTGGCAAGGCGACTCCGCCGGAAGAGGCTTTGAAGGCTTACATCGAGCGTGTGCGGGCGCAGCAGGCGGCGGAGGTTCTGACGCCGGGGTCGATCTGGAGTCCGGAGGGCCGGCTGGTGCGGCTGGGCACGGACGCCAAGGCCGTCCGGCTGCACGACGTGGTCGCGATTGTGGTGACGGAGAGCCTGGCGGCGTCGACCGACGGGCAGGTAAAGAACTCTCGCGCCTCGAACGCCAGCTCCGGGTTGACCGGATTGCTTGGCAAGCTCAAGACTTCAAACGCAATGCAGAATCTGATCGGCATGACTGCGGCTTCGGGCCTGTCGGCGCAGGGGCAGAGCACGACCAACTCGAGCTTGTCGACGACCTTTGGCGCAGAGGTGGTGGACGTGCTGCCCAACGGGATGCTGGTGGTGCAGGCTACGCGCCAGCTGACCTTTTCGCAGCAGACGCAGTTGATCAAGCTGCGCGGCCTGGTGCGCCCCGAGGACGTCAGTTCGCAGAACCAGGTGCAATCGACGGCCATGACCGATCTTGAACTGGAAGTAACCGGCAAGGGCATCGTGAACGACTCCACTTACCGCCAGAACGCTGTGGTGCGCTTCCTGCAAAGGCTGTTGGTGTTTTAGAGGCAGGGAATAGGGACTAGGGAATAGGGGCGGGGCTAGGGAATTGAGGAATAGGGATGCGAACTGTGGGCATTAAAACGGCGGCAAGTGGGCGGGCGAAGGGCCTATCGTTGGCGGTTGCCCTGGTGCTGCTGTTTCTACTGACTTCGATTCCGGCCTGTGCTGTGACAGCGGGACATCTCGCGCGGATCAAGGATGTCGCGACCATTGAAGGGATTCGTGACAATCAACTGGTGGGTTATGGATTGGTGGTGGGGCTCAGGGGCACGGGGGACAGCTCGCAGACGGTTTTCCCGGCGCAAACGCTGATCTCGGTTCTGGAACGGATGGGCATCACGGTTCCTCAGACCGGGTCCAACAGCGCCAGCAATATGCAGGTCAAAAACATGGCGGCGGTTTTTGTGGTGGCGACGCTGCCGCCATTCAGCCGGCCCGGCTACAAGGTGGATATAACAGTCTCCTCGGCCGGCGACGCGCGTTCGCTGGAGGGAGGCATCCTGCTGATGACGCCGCTCTACGGGCCTGACGGGCAGATTTACGCGCAGGCTCAGGGGTCCCTGGTGCTGGGCGGCTACATGGCCTCGGGCGGCGGCAATACAAAGTTGTCGAATCATCCGACTACGGGGCGGGTTCCCGGCGGGGCGCTGGTGGAGCGGCCGGTGTCTTTTGACTTGAAGCAAATGCGCGTGGTCAACGTGGTGCTGAACGATGCGGACTTCCATACCGCCGAGCAGATGGCCGCGGGAATCGACAAGGCGCTGGGCGCGCCACGGGCACACGCAGTCGATAGCCGCCGGGTGGAGATTACAGCCGCGCCGGGCGAGGAGATTGCGGAGCTGCTGGATAAGGTGGAGGGCGTCGAGATTGAAGTGTATCCGCGTGCGCGAGTGGTGGTGAACGAGCGCACGGGAACGGTGGTCATCGGGGGCACGGTACGCTTGCAGCCGGTTTCGATTCTGCATGGCGGATTGAGCGTCAACGTGATTACCGTGAACGAGGTCTCGCAGCCCAATCCGGGATCGGCAGGAACAACGCAGGTGGTTCAGCAGACCACCGTGCAGGCGGCTGACAAGCCGGTGAATCGAATTGACCTGAAAGAAGGCGCGACTGTAGAAGACTTGGTGCAGGAATTGCAGCGCACGGGAGCGGGCGCGCGGGATGTGATCTCGATTCTGCAGGCTATGAAAGAGGCCGGCGCTTTAGAGGCCGACCTGGAAGTTTTGTAGGGCGAGAGGTTTGAGGGAGAGACGGGAGATGCAGACAATTACAGCAGCAACGGCGGCCTCAACAGGCGCGGCGACAGCTTCGGTTGCGCCGCAACCCCGACTGGTTCATGCCGCGCACGAGTTTGAGGCTCAGATGATGCAGGAGCTTTTGAAACCGATGACCAGCGGTGATGGACTCGATGGAGAAGACTCTGACTCGGCATCGGGTTCGAGCGGAGCGCTCGGGTCGTTCGCATCGGAGTCGCTGGGGCAGGCACTCAGTGAGCACGGAGGATTTGGGATTGCAACAGGCATTGTGCAGCAGCTTTCTGTTGCAGGTAACAAGCATGGGACGACTGGGGTAACCGGAAGTTTGCACGCTAATACTGTAATCAACTCGCGCGAATGACTAAAGTGATTGGAAAATCCGCCGATCAAGTGAGCAAGGAGTAGTGGGTGATGGATATTCGCAGCAGTCTTGATGGTTTGAAGTCGCTTTTGGGAACATCCGCGCCGGCTCAGGCCACGGCGCAACAGCCGAAGAGCGGCGCGGCCGTGGGCGGGAGCGGACTGGGCAGCGACCGGGCAACATTCAGCAGCGCGGGGAGCGAGGTTTCTCAAACGGCGACCGACTCCGGTGTCCGCATGGACAAAGTTGCCGAGATTCAGGCGGCGCTGGCATCGGGAACTTATAACGTCTCCGCGGGCGCGGTGGCTTCAAAGGTTGTGGATTCGATGCTGGGCGGCAAGTCATAGTCTGGGTTTGACTGCGCCGGAGAGTGGCGGACCGAGGGTGCGACCGGAGAGTGGCAGTTTGGGGGATTGCTGAAAGGAGCAATTGTTTTGCAGGAGATTGGCGTGCGCCACGGGCATCCGAAGCTGAAAGAACTGGTTGTTGAGGCATCGCGCGCGCTGTCGCGCCTGGATGCTGACCGGCTGGAGGAGTTGGCGCTCTCCTGCCAGGCGTTGAATCGCGCTCTGGTTCATGAGGATGCGGAAACGCAGGCGGCGTTGGCTGCTGAGGCCAAGGATGCCACGGGAGATATGGCGGTTTTATCGAGAGTATTGGAGGCGACGCGGGCCAACCTGAGCGTGATGAGCCGCCTCAGGGACTTGCGTGCTGGCCGGTTGGAGTACCGTGAAGGCTGCATAGAGCGTGGCATCTCGCAAGCGTCGGAATGGCGGCGAACGGAGAGCGGGCATGGGGACAATTAGCTCGTCACTCAGCATCATTTCGCAGGCACTGGACGCCGATCAGCAAGCGCTGAATGTTGTGGCCAACAACGTGGCCAATGCCAACACTCCGGGTTACACGGAGGAGACACCCGACTGGCAGGAGAATCAGCCGATCAGCATCAACGGGGTCTCGTACGGGCAAGGGGTGACGGAGACGGGCGCCACTTCGGAGCGGGATCGAGTGCTCGAATCGCGCCTGGATCAGCAGAAGCAATTGGCGGCCTCCTCAAGCTCGCGCTTGACGGCGCTTGATACGCTTCAAGCCCTGTTCACGCCGGCATCCGGTTCGTCCAGTTCAACCGCCGGAAACATCGGTAGCGACATTACAAGTTTCTTCAACTCATTTTCGGCGCTGGAAGCAAATCCTACCGACAACTCAATGCGCCAGAGTGTGCTCTCGACGGCGGGTACGCTGGCCGGGGACATCTCCAGCGCCGCGGCAAGCCTGAACTCGCAAAGGTCAGCTCTCGACCAAGAGGCAGCCGGATCGACCAGCCAGGTGAACGCGCTGACCGGCGCCATCGCCCAGCTCAATCAACAGATTCAGACCACCTCGCCCGACGCCGACGCGGGAACGCTTGAGGACCAGCGCCAGGAGGATTTGAGCCAGCTTTCGCAGCTGATGGGTATCAACCAGATTACGACCGAGAACAATGGGCTGGAGATCACCACCACCTCGGGCCAGTTGCTGGTCTCCGAGGGCACGAGCTATCAGATGACGACCGGGATGGTGAACGGGGTCACCGATTTTTTTGTGAACAACACGGATATTACAGCCGATCTTGCTTCGGGCGGCGGCTCGCTGGGCGGTTATCTGACGGCGCGAGACACGGACATTCCCAACGCGCTCTCTTCGCTCGATCAACTGGCGTACAGCATTTCCACTTCGGTAAACAAGCAGAACAACTCGGGAACGGACTACGACGGGGTGGAAGGCAACGTGGCCAATTCGGCCAATTCGGCGCTCAATATCTTCAGTGAGCCCACTGCTGTGGCGGGCAGCGCGGCCGGCATGAGCGTGGTGATGACCGACCCCAACCAGATTGCGGCCGCCGGAGCGGGAGATGGAACGGGCGACAATTCGAATGCCGTGGCGATGTATGCGCTCTCTAACCAATCGATTGTGAACGGGCAGACGCCAATCAACTACTTCTCAAATTTTGTGACCACGCTGGGTTCGACGGTCTCCAGCGTGCAGACGGAAAATACGGCGCAGAATGCCTCGGTGACCCAGTTGCAGACGCAGAATGATGCGCTCTCCGGCGTCAATCTGAACGACGAGGCTTCGTCGATGACCACGCTGGAGCGCAGTTATCAGGCGGCTTCGCAGGTCTTCGCGATGTTGAACACGATCATGGCGTCGGCGTTGAATCTGGGAGATCAAACGGCGGTTTCGTAGGGCATTTTCAGTGATGGTGCGAAACTTGATTTTCGCTCCGGGGCAAATACGAGCCTGCTTCGGGGATGGGACACGAGAAATGAGCCGCGCCAAGACGAAAAAAGGTTCAGGCGAGTGGAGGAATCGAATGCGGGTGGATCCGTTTTACGCGACGAACCTGGTGAGTTCGCTCGATCAGGCTCAGGCGAGCGAACAGCAGTTGTCGTCCGAGCTTTCGAGCGGGGTGAGCATTAATTCGCTGAGTCAGAATCCCGTTGCCTCGGGAGAGGATGTGCTGCTGCTCAACCAGATTCAGCAGGATGATTCGTTTACGCAAAGTTCCAGCCAGGTTACGGGCCAATTGCAGGTGGCCGACTCAGCGCTCGGCAGCGTGATTACTCAACTTACCTCTGCCATTTCGCTGGCTACCAGCGCCAATAACGGCACATTGAACTCCAGCGACGTCCAGTCCGTCTCGACTCAGATTTCCGGCATTCTCGACGAGGTGGAGTCGCTGGCCAACACAAGCTACCAGGGTCAGTACATCTTTGCCGGCGGCCAGACCTCCACGGCTCCTTTTTCCACTTCCACTGCAACTTCGCCGGCCGTTACCACCTATAACGGCGACCAGAACGTGAACTATCTTGAGTCGCCAAATGGTCAAAGAATCCAGTTGAATGTGCCGGGAGGCCAGATATTCCTGGGCTCGGGGTCAAACAGCGTTTTTGGCGCACTCAACAGCCTAGTAGCCGATTATTCCAGCGGCACGGTCGACACCGCGCAGGCCGTGAGCGATACAGAAGCGTTGAGCACGGCGCTGAGCAACGTCTCTAAGCAGCGGGTGACGATCGACAACTCGATCACGCAGGCCACCGCCGCGTCCGACGCGGTGAGCAACGTGCAGACGCAGTTGACTGCGGCACAGACCAACCTGATGCAGGCTGACATTCCGACAGTCTCCACGCAGCTTTCTCTCTCCGAGACACAGCAGACGGCACTGGAAGATGTAATAGCGCAGTTGAACTCCTCCTCGAATGATTTGTTCAGCAAGCTTCCGGAGTGATGACAGGGGGCAGACGAATCAATTGCGCTGTTTTCGTTGTGTAAAGCATTTCTCAGATGAGTAATCTGCTCGCGTCGCTTGAAGGAATTGATCGTGACCACTGTAGGCCGACGTCCCGCCGTCTATACTCAAAGCGAAGGGACTCACCATGTTTGCCCAGCTCCGTTTTCTTTGGAATGCAACGCGCGGCCACCGGCTTGCACCGTGGCGGAGCGAGTTTCTGCGCTGGCGGGTTGAGACTTACAGCGGCAAATCGGCAGAGACGCTGACAAGCAAAGACGTTTTGAGCTTTCTGTGGGTCTCGCGATGGGAGCTTTTGGCGTTTCTGGGATGGATTGGGCGGATGGATCGGGAAGTGCATAAACGGGCGTGAAGGTAGAGAAACACGGAACAGGGAATATTCGAATGCATTACTTAGATAGGCATTAGGTCAAGGGAATCTTTCACATTGATTCTTCCGGGTCTAGGCTGTAAATCAGTTAGCGGAAACTGACCGTTGTTCGCTGCCCACTGTAAACTGTAAGCCGTATGAGATTCGGATTATTCCGGTTGGAGTCCTTTGTGATTGGGGCGTGGTGCGTAGCAGTTGCAACGGCTGGCGCACAGCAGATGCCTCCCATCGAGCCGCCGCTGCCCATGCCGAGTGCGCACTCCAGTGCCAACCCCGACGTGCCTACGCTGCGCGTGCGGGCCAACGAGGTGCTGGTGCCCACACTGGTGGAGAAGGCGGGTGGAGGCGTTGTTTACGGCCTCAAGCCGAAGGATTTTGTGCTGGAAGACAACGGCGTGCCGCAGAAGATTCGCGTGCAGGAGGAGATGGATACGGCGCCGGTGGCGTTGGTGGTCGCAGTCGAATTGGGCGGGGCAAGCGTGCTGGAATTCGACAAGCTCGCCAAGATGGGTCCGTTGCTGGATCTATTTTTGAGCGACAACCATGGCCAGGCAGCGCTGGTGGGTTTCGACTCGAAGCCGCGTCTTATTCGCGATTTCACTCACTCCAGCGATGAGGTGAATCAGGCCCTAAAGCGCCTGCCACGGGGCGACAACGGTGCGGCAATTCTTGATACTGTCAGCTATGCCGTCGATCTGCTTGAATCCCAGCCAAAGGAATATCGTCGCGTGCTTCTACTGATTAGCGAAGAGCGCGACCACGGCAGCAAACACATCAAAACGGAGGAGTTAATCCGCAAGATCGGCCAATCCGATGTACTTGTTCTCAGTGTCTCGTTTTCGCCGGTGCGCGCCGAGTTGGACCACGACATAAAAGATTCGGGCGAAGAGCGGGCGATGAATCTGTTCTCGACTCTGGCCATGATTGTGCCGGCATTCAAGAAGAATGTGACCAAAGAAGTGGCTCATATGAGCGGTGGGGAGTATCACCCCTTTACCGGCGACAAGGGATTTGAAAAGCGCGTTGTCGAATCCGCTCAGCACGCCCGCAACCGCTATCTGATTACCTTCAGCCCTTCCGATCCCACTCCCGGATTGCACAACATCAGGGTGCGTCTGGCAGAGAATTACGGGGCGCGCATCGTGGCGCGGGCCAATTATTGGATGGAGCAGCAACAGTAGTGAAGGTCAACGCTGGCAGCGGGATACCAATCTGGTTCTGGCCTCCCGGCGAATGGCGCGAAGCCGCGCATTCATGGTAGTCTCACAATAGACACTTAAACGTGGACTGAGAAGACAAGAGGAGTAACAAACGCCGTGCTGGCGACTGCTAAGAAAACGACCCTGATTGAAAGCTTCCGCACCCATGATACGGACACCGGTTCGCCGGAGGTCCAGATTGCAATTCTGAGTGCGCGTATCGCTGAACTGACCGAGCACTTCAAGACGCACAAAAAGGATCACGCTTCCCGGCGCGGTCTGTTGCAACTGGTCAGCAAGCGCCGCCGCCTTCTGGACTACCTGAAGACGCACGATACCGATCGCTACCGCGACGTAATCGGCAAACTCGGTATCCGCAAATAGCGGAACGCGAACCCAGAAAGCCTACTTTGACCCGGAAGCGCCCAGACCGGAAATTGGTCACGGCCCCCGTACTACACAGGACCTGGGGCCTTGGTGTACCTGGCGAACTCGACCCGCAGCCAGGGACTGCGCACAGCTATTGGCTGAGCGCGTCCCTCTTGCGGGGTCCGGCAGATGGATCGGCCGCGGAGGGGAGAATTGGCTCCCACGCGCAGGCCCAAGTTTTTTTGAACGCCCTGCCACTCTTCCCGCCAGCTCCCAGCTTTCCCACACCCTTCCATTTACAAGTTTCCCAAGCGAACACAATGAAACGAGGACACTATGTCTAAGCATGAAGTTGCAGTAGAGCTTGCCGGTGGCAAGCGGCTGGTTTTTGAGACCGGGCGCATGGCCAAGCAAGCCTCTGGCGCCGCGTTGGTGACCACGGGCGAAACCGTGGTTTTGGCCACTGCAGTAGCCTCTCCCGAAGCCAGGGAAGGCATCGATTTTTTCCCCCTCACGGTGGACTATCGTGAGTACACTTACGCCGGCGGGCGCATTCCCGGCGGATTCATCAAGCGTGAAGGGCGGCCCAGCGAAAAAGAAGTGCTGACCTGCCGCCAGATCGACCGCCCCATTCGTCCGCTGTTCCCCGACGGCTTCCGCAACGAGACCCAGGTGATTGCTCTGGTCTTCTCCGCTGACAAGGAGAATGACCCGGACGTGGTGGGCATCAACGCCGCCGCTTGTGCGCTGGCTCTTTCTGACATTCCTTTCAGCGCCACGGTGGGCGCAGTGCGCGTGGGCCGCGTGAACGGCGAGTTTGTTATCAACCCCACGTATTCCGAACGCGCGGCAACAACAGTCAACATCATGGTCGTCGGCCACAAGGACGGCATTGTGATGATCGAGTCGGGCGCCAAGGAAGAGACCGAAGAGACTATTCTTGCGGCCATCGAGTTTGGCCACACCGAAATCAAGAAGATTGTCGCCGCCATCGACGAATTGGTGGCTTTGGCCGGAAAGCCCAAGCGGGCCTTTATCAAGCCGGAGTTCGATGAAGCCTACTTTGCTGATTTGAAGGTCAAGATCGAAGTCCGCCTCAAGGACGCTCTGGACACCAAGGTGCACGAGAAGCTGGAAAGCCAGACGCTTGTCAAGCAGATCAAAGACGAACTGGCTGCAGAGCTGCCCGCCGATGATCCCGCGGCCAAGAAGAAGCTGGCTCACTATTACGAGAAGCTGCGCGAGAGAATCTTCCGCGAGCAGGTTACAAAGGATCGGGTCAGGCCTGATCGTCGCGGCTTCGACGAGATTCGCCAAATTACAATCGAAACCAGCGTGCTGCCGCGCACACACGGATCGGCGCTGTTTACACGCGGCGAGACACAGGCGCTGGTGACAGCCACACTGGGCACCGCGGATGAGGGACAGCGGTTGGAGAGCTACGAAGGCGAGAAGAAGAAGCCTTTCATGCTTCATTACAACTTCCCGCCCTTCTGCGTTGGCGAGACAGGTCGCATGGGCGGCACTGGACGGCGCGAGATCGGCCACGGAGCACTGGCCGAGCGCGCGATTACCTCGGTTCTGCCCACAGCCGAAGAGTCGCCTTACACCATCCGCATAGTCTCGGATATTTTGGAGTCCAACGGCTCTTCGTCGATGGCTACGGTTTGCGGCACAAGCCTGGCACTTTTTGACGCGGGCATCGCGCTCAAAGGCGCGGTGGCCGGTGTGGCCATGGGCCTGGTCAAGGAGGGCGACGACTACGCCATCCTCACCGACATTGCAGGCGCCGAAGACCACTACGGCGACATGGACTTTAAGGTAGCCGGAACGCGCAAGGGCATCACCGCTCTGCAGATGGACATCAAAATCGGCGGGCTTACCCACCAGATTCTTGAGCAGGCGATGGAGCAAGCGCGCCGCGGGCGGCTGTTCCTTCTGGATAAGATGGACGCAGTGCTGGACGGACCGCGCACTGAGCGTTCGGCTTATGCGCCGCGCATCGAAACCGTGATGATCCCGACCGACAAGATTCGCGATCTGATCGGAAAGGGTGGCGCCACCATTCGCGGCATCATCGAGCAGACTGGCGCAAAAATTGACGTGGACGATACGGGCCGCGTCAATGTGGCTTCATGCGATGCCGATGGATTGAAGAAGGCGCTCGAGATGATCGGCAATCTCACCGCTGTTCCTGAGATTGGAAAGGTCTATCTGGGCAAGGTGGTTCGGCTGGCGGAGTTTGGCGCATTTGTCGAGCTCTTCCCCGGCACCGATGGACTGTTGCACATCTCCGAGATCGCGGAACATCGCGTGAAGGAAGTAAAAGACGAACTGCGCGAGGGCGATCAGGTGATGGTGAAGGTGCTGGCTATTGAAGGCAACCGCATCAAGCTGAGCCGCAAGGCGCTGATCAAGGAGCAGAAGGCTAAGCTGGCTCAAC
>Ga0187847_10000328_pt1 | contig 55388 bp, 45 predicted proteins | sample June2016WEW_4_10_FD_132458 | JGI IMG/M metagenome (GOLD analysis project Ga0187847, IMG submission 132458) | Peatland microbial communities from SPRUCE experiment site at the Marcell Experimental Forest, Minnesota, USA - June2016WEW_4_10 | ecosystem: Environmental > Terrestrial > Soil >...
ATTTCTAAGCCGTCCTACTCTCGTCTCTCTCGTCTCCAAGGCAGAGATATTCTTCGCCTCTGGAGCCTTACCTATGATGGTCGCGGCATGGTTTCGATTGAAGAATTGAGCTCAGGCGATGAGGCCGCCGACATTCTCGGATCCATTTCTCAAATCCTCATGGGCATGACGATGTATCGGTACTTATAATCGTCGCCTTCCGCCGGTCGCAGCTGCCCTGCCGATTGCGAATCCTTCAGCTCCAGCCGCACGTCGCTGGTGCCGGCAGCTTTGAGGAAGTCCACCAAGTACAGCGCATTGAAGCCGATGGTGAGAACCTCGCCATCGTAAGGCGCTTCGATAGAATCCTCAGATTCGCCGGCCTCGGTCGACGAAGCCGAGATTTTGACCTCGCCCTTTTCCAGCTTCAGCCGCACGGCGCGCGAGCGCTCGTCGGCAAACTGCGCGACGCGCTGAATCGCCGCGTTCAGGTCCGAGTTATTCAGCACGATGCTCTTGTTGTTGTCCTTGGGCAGCACCGCCTCGAAGTTGGGGAATTGTCCCGTGAGTTGCCGCGAAGTGAGCAGCCGCGAGCCGATACGGAAAAATAAAGTGGATTCGTCTTTGGCAAACTCGACGGTTTCGGCGTCGATCGAATCGAGCAGAGACTTCAGTTCGTCCATCGCCTTTTTCGGCACCAGCGTTTTCATCTCGCCCGAGACACCTTCAAACTTTTCTCCCGCCCGCTCGCAGTGCGCCAAGCGATGCCCGTCGGTAGCGACCATGGTGATCGACTCCGGCTTTATCAGCATCAGCGCGCCGTTCAGCGTGTAGCGCGACTCTTCACTGGAAATGGCAAACCCGGTGCGCGCGATCAGTCCACGCAAAACCCGCCCCGGAATTTTGACGACTCCCGCGGTGGGAAATACCGGCAGGCTGGGGAAATTCGATTTCGCCATCCCCACCATCTTGGTGTTCGAACGTCCGCAGCGAATGCTGACCCAATGGTTTTCCAGCAGCTTGATGGTGATATCGGCATCGGGCAGCAGCTTGACGTAATCATGCAGCTTGCGCGCGGGGATGGTGCACGAGCCTTCCTTTTTTACTTTGGCATGGCACGACGTGCGCAGGCTCAGATCCAGGTCCGTCGCGGTAATCGCCAGCTTTTCTTCCGAAGCCTCGAAGAGATAATTCGAGAGAATGGGAATCGTGGTCTTGCGCTCGACCACGCCCTGCGTGGCGGTCAACTCCCGCAACAACTCCGACTTGCTGACCGTGATCTCCATCGTTCCTACCGCGACGGCCGCTTCCACCGGCATAGACTTCGCCTCCCGTGCAGCTTGGCAAAAACCAATGCTACTTTTATTACGTCCCTTATATCAAATACAAAACCTACTAAGACAGCAGTAACAGTAGGCGATGCGCAGAAGTGGAAATTCTTCCCAAGGCGTTTCCGCTCACCGTTTTGCCCCCGACCCTTCGTGTGACAAATCGCGCCATAACTCGGAGCCGGCCACGGTAGAAGTTTTCCTCGCCTGCCAATTCCCTCGCCCCTTGCACAGTTTCCACACGCCGTTCACAGCTCGGATCGAGTAAAACTGTGCTGCCTGGTGCAAAACGCGAAATGAATTCGAATTATCCGCCTAATTGCTCGGTCAACTTGTTCAGCAGCCTGTTCAAATCTTTATCGTTCTTGCGAACTTCTTCGATCTTTTCGACCGAGTGCAGCACCGTGGTGTGATGCTTGCCGCCAAACTGCCGGCCGATCTCCGGCAACGAAGCCTCGGTCATGTGCTTGGCCAGATACATCGCAATCTGCCGGGGATACACAATGGCGCGGGAATTATCTTTCGCTTTGATCTCGACCAGCCGCAGACCGAACTGCTCCGCTACCATCTTCTGAATCGACTCGATGGTGATCTTGCGAGCTTGCGAGTCGATAAAATTCTTCAGAACCTGCTGCGCATACGGCAAAGTAATTTCGGCGCCGATCAGCGAGGAGTGCGCTACCAGGCGAATGAGCGCGCCTTCCAACTCGCGCACATTGGAGCGAATATTCTGCGCCACGTATAACGCCACGTCGGTCGGAAGCGTAACCTTCTCCTGCTCCGCTTTCTTCTGCAGGATCGCCACCTTGGTTTCGAGGTCCGGCGGCTGAATATCGGCAATCAGTCCCCATTCGAAGCGGCTGCGCAAGCGATCTTCAATCTCGGCCAATTCTTTCGGCGAGCGGTCGCTGGCGATCACGATCTGCTTCATGGTGTCGTGTAGCGCATTGAAGGTATGAAAGAACTCTTCCTGCGTGCGCTCTTTGCCGGCGAGAAATTGAATGTCGTCGATCAGCAGCACGTCCACCCCGCGAAACTTGTCGCGGAAGGTCGTCATCTTGTCGTAGCGCAGGGAGTTGATCATGTCGTTGGTGAACTTCTCGCTGGATACGTAGCAGATGGCCGCCTGCGGCTGCCGCCGCTTCACCTCGTGCCCGATGGCTTGCATCAGATGCGTCTTGCCCATACCCACGCCGCCATAAAGGAAGAGCGGGTTGTAGGCCTTCGAAGGGCGTTCGGCCACGGCCTGGCAAGCCGCATGCGCGAACTGGTTACCCGAGCCGATCACAAACGCGTCGAAGGTGTAGCGCGGATTCAGTTGCGCCGCTCCATCCCAGTCGAAGCGCGCCTGCGCCGGCGCGCTGGCGGCCGGTGGCGCGGAGAGTCCGCCATTGTGGCGAACCGCGGTGGCCGCGGGGTCGTCCTCCGGGGTAACGAATTTCACGTCGCTGAATTCGAGACCCAGATTGTCGATGGCTTCCTGGATCAGGTCGGCATATTTATCGCCGGCGTGGCGGAACTCGACGGTGGGCACGCGAATGAAAAGAACTCCGCCGCTGGCGTGGGAGTAGCGCGTAGGTTTCAGCCAGGTGTCGTAGGAGTGCCGGTTGATCTTTTTTTCCAGCGCGTCAAGGATGCGAGTCCACGGATTGGGAGAGAGTGTCATGCTTGGAACTGACATAGATTATGAATATCCGCCGCGGCGTCCCGGCGGCTGGCTGAGGGCGCCTGTGAATAATATTGTTTTACCGACTCGCTGATGGAACTTTTAGTGTACTGCGGAAAGCGCTGGTCGTACGCTGCGCGGTTGTCATGTTGAATGAGATTTTTCGAAAGCTGACAGTGCGGCATAGTAGCACAAAAATTTTTTGCCGTGCGCAAAACTTCGCGCCCATTTTTTTCTGACACCCCATTCGGAACCCGAAGCGGGGCGCGTGTCAAGTGGCGAAGATGTAACTGCAACGAGAGCGGTGCAGAAAGCGAAATTGTTTTCGGCTGCGAAAAAGTTTTTATGTGGGACAGCCGCCCTCGACTGTCCAATCGAGCGCAGCTCGACGTGCTCTGAAATGTGAACTGAGGCGTGGGTGGAGGCTCAGTTTGACTCTGTCTGCTTTTGGAGCGTCATCCCGAAATCCGGGCGCAGTTCAGCCGGGCGAGGGATCTCTTGTGCCCACACAAGCGCGCGCCCGGGAGATCCTTCGCTCCGCCTCCCAAGCGGCTGCTCTCAATGTGACGCCAATCAGAGTCAGAGGAAGTTTCAGAGGGAGCCACTACCGAGGCCGCCGAGGCGCGCCCCTTTGCCCTTACGCCGCCCGGTCGTTTATACTCTACGTTTGCCCTAACACTGTCGACGGAACCAGGAGTAGCGATCTTTCATGCCCAAGCGTACGTTCCAACCTAACCGGCGCAGGCGAAGCAAGAAGCACGGCTTTCGCACGCGCATGAAGACCCAGGGCGGCCAAAAGGTGATATCACGCCGCCGCGCCAAGGGGCGGAAACGGGTTTCGGTAAAGCCCGGATTCCGCGAGTAGCTTTTTCTGGTGCCGTACACCTCCACAGTCCAGAGTTTCAGCCAGCGCTTCGAGGCCGTGCTGGCCGACGCCATGATTGGAACCGGACTCGAGCTCGCGATGCCGCCCAAGAAAAGAGCGCGTTTTCCCCGCACTTCACGGCTTCTGCGCCACGCCGATTTCGAGCGTGTTTACAAAGCCGGAGGGCGGCATTTTTCCGCGTCGCTGACGGTTTTTTATCTGGCGCGGCCGGAGTCCAAGCTCGAGAGCCGTGGCGGGGCGCAGGCGCCGCGCGCGTCCGGGCTGCGCGTTGGATTCACGGTCGGCCGCGCGCTGGGCGGTGCGGTCGTGCGCAATCGCATGAAGCGCAGATTACGCGAAGCGGTGCGCATGTCGCGTCCGATGAATGGGGTGGCAGCGGATGTCGTAATCAATCCGAAGAAATCGCTGCTCACGGTGGATTTTGCCAGGGTGTTGAACGAAGTCACTCGGGCGTTCGCAGGAATCGAACAAAAGTTGTCAGCGAAGCAGCCCGACTCGCCGGTTGCGCAAGCCGCCGGAAGCCGGAAGCCGGAAGCCGGAAGCCGATCTTGAACCGAAGCGCACAATTCGTCGCGTTGCAACTGCTGCGAGCTTACAAGTGGGCAGTGTCGCCGCTGCTGCCGCCGGCGTGCCGTTATGTGCCGACATGCTCCGAATATGCCATGGAAGCGGTCGCGCGCTGCGGCGCCCTGCGCGGCGGATGGATGGCGCTGAAGCGCTTGTTGCGCTGCCATCCCCTAGGCCGCGGCGGCCACGATCCGGTGCTGAGAACCACGAGGCGGGCTGACTCGGAAGTTCTTTCGGGGCCGAATGGCTCCAGCTTGCACACGCTCGATATCGATACTTCCGGAGTTTCACGGTAATCAAACTTTGGCCGAATTCAAAAATCCTCAGCAGGAACCCGGCGCCGAACGCAAACTGCTTCTAGTTTTTCTGCTGACCTTCGTCGCGCTCATGGTGTTTCAGCCGCTGCTGAAGAAATTCGGGCTGGTGCCGGCCACGCCTCCGCCCGCCGCGCAGCAACCCCAAACTCATCCCGCGCCGGCGCCAAGCGCGGCTGTTTCCTCGGCCGCAGCGGTGGCGTTGAGCGTGCCGCCGACCGCAGGGAGCAAGCAGGCCTCCGCGGAAACTGAAACCGTGATCGAGAACGACCTCTACAAAGTTACCTTCACGAATCGCGGCGCGCAGGTGAAGTCCTGGATTCTGAAGAAATTCGATGACGACGCGCAGAACGGATTGCTCGATCTGGTCAATCCCGCCGCCGCCCAGAAATATGGCTACCCGTTCTCCCTGTGGACCTACGACGAAAGCCTACGCGCCAAGCTGAGTTCGGCTCTCTACGTGGCTTCGAACGAAGGCCAGCTCACCGCGCCGGCGCAGATCACCTTCGAATATGCCGATCAGGATCTCGCGGTGCGAAAATCGATCCACTTCGACCACAACAGCTACGTGGTGAACGTCGAGACCTCGGTCGTATACAAAGGAGCGCAGGTTTTCGCCGCGCCTTCCTGGCCCTCCGGCTTCGGTGACGAAGCCACTCCTCCCGCCTACGCCGCGGCCCGCATCGATTATCACAACGACGCTTCCACCGAACGCAGCGGATATATTTTTTTCCCCAACTATATTTCCCGGCTCGCGGTAAAGAACATCACCGGCGGCGGCACCGTTAAAGGTCCGTTCGAGTGGGCCGGCACCGGCGATCAATACTTCACCGCAATTTTTATTCCGGACGATCCCACCAGCGCCGCCATGGTCACGCTGCGGAACTCTCTGGAGATCCCCTCCAAGCCCGGCTCCAACGAAAACGCAAAAGTGGACATTCTCGGTGCCGCCGTTGGCGATCTGCGCGGCCCCACCAGCGAGCGCGTATTCGTTGGACCAAAAGAACTCAGAGTGCTCGATGCGGTGCCCGTTCCCAACATCAGAAACGACAACCGCGATCTGCGCGGCATCGTCGACTTCGGCTGGTTTGGCATCCTTTCTCGCCCTCTGTTTTTGTGGTTGCAATGGACCTACAAACACATCGTCCCCAACTGGGGTTGGGCCATCGTTCTTCAGACGTTAATCATTACGATCGCCTTACTACCGCTGCGCATCACGCAGATGAAGTCGATGTTGAAGATGCAGCGCGTAGCCCCGCAGATCAAATCCATCCAGGAGAAGTACAAGAAGTACAGCCTGCGCGATCCGCGCAAGGCGGCGATGAACGAAGAGATCAGCGCGCTCTATAAAAAAGAAGGGGTGAATCCCGCGGGCGGCTGCTTGCCCCTTCTCATTCAGTTCCCATTCCTTATCGCTTACTACAAAATGCTGGGGGTTGCTCTCGATCTTCGCCACGCGCACTGGCTGTGGATCAGCGATCTCTCCGCGCGCGATCCTTATTTCATCCTGCCGATCGTGATGGTCGCCAGCATGTTCCTGATGCAGCGCATGACTCCGCAAACCGGCATGGACCCGGCGCAACAGAGAATGATGACGGTGATGATGCCGTTGATGATGGGCTTCATCTTCTTCAACCTCGCCGCCGGCTTGAACCTGTATTACACCGAGAGTAATTTAATCTCGATGGCGCAACAGGCGGTGATGAACCGCACCAAGTTGGGCCGCGAAATGCGCGAGATGATGGAGAAGCGCGCCCGGAAGAAAGAGAAGTAGGGTCCAGCCGTCAGCGATCGGCCATCAGCTTGGAGCCGGATCGAGCGGAGATTCTAGATGAGAATTGGTTTCGAAGTTGTAAGTGTTACACTGCCTGCCACCGATCATGCTGAAAGCTGACGGCTGATGGCTGAAAGCTGATTTATGGACAAACTCGCCTCCGCCAATCGCATCAACGAATTTCTACAGGCGGTCGTCACCCATGGCGGCCTCCACTTGAAATACCGCATCGTGGTCGATCCCGCAGCCCTAAGCGAATGGGAGAAACCGGAGATCTTCGTCGACTTCTCGGGCCCTGATTCCATGTTGCTGCTCGATCGCGGCGGCGAACTGCTCCGTGCGCTGGAATTGCTGGCCATCGAAATCCTGCGCCTGCCCTCGGGCGAGCACGACAAAATTTTCTTCGACTGCAAGAACCAACGCCTCGCTCGCACGCAGGAAGTCCGCCTGGCCGCCACCGTGGCCGCCGAAAAGGTTCGCCAGACCGGAACCCCCTTTCACTTCGCTCCCATGTCGTCGCGCGAGCGCCGCATCGTTCACCTCGCCCTTCGCGACCAAACCGACCTGCGCACCGAGAGCGATGGCGAAGGCCTGCACCGTTGTGTCGTGTTGTATCCGGCAGATTACAAACCGGCGGCTGAAAAACCGACGCCGCGCACCGTGCCCTAAATCCGAGTCGTAAAAATCAGACAGGATGAGCGAAACTTTCCCACCAGGCAGGTTGCTCATCTGCAGGAGGTCCGCATGAATTCTCACGGCTCTTCGTTTCGCTCGCTTTTCCCAAAGATTTTTTCCCTGGTAATCGCAGCCGCTATCGTCTTGTCTTGTGGCGGCAAACCTGCTCGCCAACTGGATACCATCAGCGTGAGCCCTGCCAGCGCGCGTCCCCCGAGCGGCGGCACCACTGTGCAGTTCACGGCCACCGGTGTCTACAACCTGGCGCCGAGCCCGGTGACTCCGCTGCAGGCCACTTGGGCGGCAGCCGTTCCCAATCTCGGACCCACCACCGCCGTCGCCATCGATGCCAGCGGCCTGGCGCAATGTACACCCGCGGCCTCGGGCGTCTACTGGATCGGAGCCTGGGATCTCAGGGATCCCAACTCAAGAGTTTCTTGTTCTGTCGTCGGCCTCTTCGGCGAATCGCCCTGCAACTCGGCTTTGGGTACGGCTCAACTCACCTGTCCTTAATGCTTCCTGTAACATGCAAGAATGGAACTAGGTCGGGGCTGGCATTTCGTTTTGTCGAGCGCTATGGTTTTGCTGGTACCGCCCAGCCAGGCTCAGCAAGGCCAGCCAGCGTCTTCGGGTAGTTCTTCCTCCGCTCCTCATGGAAAAACTCCGGCCGTGGTGGCCTCTCGCGCAGATGCCGGATCGATCGGCCAAGGCAGCTACCGCAATCCAACCTTCGGCTTCACCTGCAAGATTCCGGCAGGATGGGTTCTACGCACCGATGAAATCAACGCAGCGCCGGAGGCCCCAGCCGGAGCCAAAGCGAAAGAGGGAAGCGCGGGGCGAGTCTTGCTGGCGGCCTTTTCGCGGCCTCCGCAGGCGCGCGGCGAAGACGTGAACGCTTCCATTCTGATTGCGGCGGAGAGCACCGCCGCCTATCCCGGTTTAAAAGATGCCGCGCAATACTTTGGACCGGTGAGCGAGATCGCAAAGGCTCAGGATTTCGAAGTCGCGAACGAGCCGTATGAATTCGCGGTGGGCGCCAAGGCGCTGGTGCGCGGAGATTTTCAAAAGGATGTCGCCACGCGCGTGATGCTGCAATCGACACTCGTCATGCTGGCCCGCGGCTATGCCGTCTCCTTCACGTTTATCGGCGGCACCGAAGATGAGGTGGAAGAGTTGATCGGCGGACTAAGTTTCGGGGCAGGAGCGAAGCGGCCGTAGTTGGCCTTTTTTCCTTAATGCACCTTCGTGCCCTTTGTGGTTCTCCGTCTTCGTGGGCACAAGTTAAGGCGGACGAAGGCGAAAAGGTGTGCAACAGAAATGAAACTGAAATTGCCGCAGGGTTCGTTTCGAGCCTATCTCTTCGATTGCGACGGCACCATTGCCGACTCCATGCCCCTGCACTACCGCGCCTGGAAAAAGGCGCTGGCGGAAAGAGATTGCGAATTCGACGAGCAGCTCTTCTACGCCTGGGGAGGAATGCCGGTAGCCGAAATCATTTCGACTCTGAATGAACGGCAAGGGCTAGCCATGCCGGTCGAAGCCGTAAGCCGGCGAAAAGAAGATTTATATTTCGCGCTGCTCCCAGAACTCAAACCAGTCCCAGAAGTGTTGGAGCATATCGAAATCGCTTACGGCAGAATTCCTCTGGCGGTGGTCTCGGGAAGCACGAGGGAATCGGTGACCAAGTCGCTGGTCACGTTGAAATTGCTCGACCGCTTCGACGCCATGGTCTGCGCGGGAGAATATGCGAAGAGCAAGCCCGACCCGGAAGCATTCTTGGCAGCGGCGGCGAAACTCGGAGTCGCCCGAGAACACTGCTTAGTATTCGAGGACACAGAGATGGGCATCCAAGCCGCGAAAGCGGCGGGCATGGCGTGGGTCAAAGTCCCTCCGCCCTGGGAGCACCGCAGGGGTGGTCGCTGAAAACGCCGAAGCGGCGACGACAAAGCCCCCGAAGGGGCGGCCGAAGATAGCCCAGCGCTTCGGCGCTGGGCAAGGTGGGGAACGAAAACAGTCCCGGAGGGACGACTGATTTCTACTGCGGCGCCGCCAAAAAACTCATATCGCGGTGCCGATTTGAAAGGGCGATCACAAACCAAACCGGGCTTGAGCGGCTGCGGTACGCCCTCTGCTGTTGGGAACTGCGCTAACCATCCTAAATCAGTCTAGGGGTTCGGGCTCCAGCGCGATGTTGGTCTCGCCCGCAGCTTTTTTGGCAGCGTACTTTTTCATCCATGCTTCCCAGCTCTTGCCGGCGGCGGTGTCACGTCCGGTAAAGGCCAGCGCAGCGATATCGGCATAAGAAACAGAAATTTTGTCGTTCGCGTTCTTGGGATAAAGCCGCACCATAGAATTTTTCAAGGTCGCCGCAGTGCGCCGGTCAAAAAGATAGCCTTCGACTTTCGATCCGTCCTTGCGCGTGATCGTTACATCGCCGCGATAATCGAAAGCTTTTTCCAGCGCGTTGCGGATTTCTTCCTCGCTGGCAAGCTGGGGAATCCAGCCTTCGAGATGTTCATGCGCCGTGCCGGGAGCGATCTCCAGCGCGTCAGGATTTACATGGGGCACGGCTTGCGCCGCTTCGTGGTCGATGTGGCCGGATTCTTTGCCAGTCATAGTGGGACCAGAGTCGCGAAGCGACTGTATCCATTCGCCCCGCACGTAAGTGGGGGCGATAAAGGACGGTGGAACATAGTCCCTTCAGGGACGACACAGCCTTATGCGCGGGATTGCTGCAAGGAATCTCTGCTGGCCCCAATTTGCACCAGCGGATGTACCGGCGCCGAAGGCTCGTCCAGCATGCGCAGGGCTTCCTTATCGCGATAGCTCGAAAACAGAGTCGCCTTCACCGTGGCCAGGAATCCCCCCAGCGAACTGAACGTCGCATTCACCGCCGAAGCCTCATATCCGCTGTGCACCATGCAATTGGCGCAGGCCGGGTTGCCGCTCTCGGTGCCGTAGTTGCTCCAATTCGTAGTCGATAGCAGTTCGTCGAAAGTCTCGGCGTAGCCATCCTGCAGCAAGTAGCAAGGTTTCTGCCATCCAAAAACGTTGTAAGTAGGCATCCCCCACGGCGTGCAGGGATAAGTGCGCTTGCCCATCAGAAATTCCAGAAACAGCGGCGAGAGATTGAAGCGCCAACTCTTCTTGCGATTCGACAAGATCGCCCGGAACATCCGCCGCGTGCGCGCCCGCCCCAGAAAATGTTTCTGATCCGGAGCTTTATCGTAGGAATACCCGGGCGAGAGCATCATGCCTTCGAGACCAAGCTCCATCATGTCGTCAAAAAACGCGCGCACCGATTTCGGATCGGCGCCGTCAAACAAAGTCGTATTCGTCGTAACCCGGAAGCCGCGGCTAAGCGCTTCCTTGATTCCATCGACCGCGGCGTCATATCCGCCCTCGCGGCACACGGCCAGATCGTGCTCTTCGCGCTGCCCGTCCAGGTGAACGCTGAAGGTCAGATATTTGCTGGGCGTGAAGAGATGAATCTTCTCTTTCAGCAGCAAAGCGTTGGTGCAGAGATAAATGTATTTCTTGCGCGCAACCAAGCCCTCAACGATCTTATCGATCTCCGGATGCATCAGCGGCTCGCCGCCCGGGATCGACACCATCGGCGCTCCGCATTCCTCCACGGCGCAAAAACATTCTTCCGGCGAAAGATCTTTCTTCAGGATGTGAGCCGGATATTGAATCTTTCCGCACCCCGCGCAAGCCAGGTTGCAGCGAAACAAAGGCTCCAGCATCAACACCAGAGGATATTGCTTGCGCCCGGCCAGCTTCTGCCGCAGCACATAGCTCGAAACGGTCCACATTTGTGAAACGGGAACTGGCATGACTGGGTATGACCTGTACGTATCTTATCAGGTTGCGGATGAAGTCAGGTCCGATAAAACGGGACTCGCCCCGCCGGATCCAACTGCTGCAAGAAATCGAAATCGAAATCGCCAACATCGCGGTGGGAGACGAATACTCCGAGTGGTTGCTATCGCATTGAGTGGAACGCAGGGCAAACGTCGCCACAGAAGCCGCCGTAGCACAAATATTGTATAACTGGAGCATGTCAAACCAACTGAAAACAGCCGCAACGCACCCGCGATTTGCGAAATCGATGGGTCCCGAAACGATGCTAACTGCCGCGATTCTGGTCACTCTCGCGCTCGGAACAAGAGGCTCTTTCGTGGTATAATTCCTACAGTCGGGAATCGATCCTAAGTTAAGGCATTTCAACAACTTGAAGTCTCACTGAAGGTAGCTCTGTCGCGGTCGGCAAGTGCGAGCCAGGTGCGCTTCTCGGGACGCGAAAGGGTCGATCCGGCAGCGGAAAAAATCGGGCATTTTCTCGCGGAGCGGAATGGCCACCAAAGAGATCAATACTCCCATCGCAGAAACTAAAGCAAAAAACGGAACCGTCACCCCCATCACCGGCAACAACGGCGGCGGCAAGAACGATTACACCGCGGACTCGATCAAAGTCCTTAGCGGCATGGAACATGTGCGCAAGCGCCCCGCCATGTACATCGGATCGACCGGGGAAGTTGGGTTGCATCACCTGGTGTACGAAGTTGTCGATAACTCCGTGGATGAAGCGCTCGCGGGATTCGCCAAAGAGATCAACGTAACCATTCACATCGACAACAGCATCACCGTTGTCGATGACGGACGCGGCATTCCAGTCGACGACATGGAAATCGACGGTGAAAAAGTCTCTGCGGCGCAGGTCGTGATGACCACGCTCAATGCTGGCGGCAAATTCGATTCTTCCAGCTACAAAGTGTCCGGCGGATTGCACGGCGTTGGAGTTTCCGTAGTCAACGCGCTTAGCGAAGAACTCGATCTGGAGATCTGGCGTGACGGATTCACCTGGGAGCAGACCTACTCCAAGGGCGAGCCCACCAGTAAGCTGAAAAAGACCGGCGCCAGCAAGCACCGTGGTACGAAGGTGCACTTTCTGCCGGACCGCACCATTTTTACCGCGTCGTCGGAATACAACTTCGACACCCTGGCGCAGCGCTTGCGCGAACTCGCATTCCTGAACAAGGGCTTGTCGATTACGCTGACCGATGAGCGAGCGACCGACGCGAAGACCGGCGGGGCCAAGCACTCCGAGTTCAAATACAACGGCGGCATCGCGGAATTCATCAAGCATCTCAACCGTGGCAAGCAGGTTCTCCACGACAAACCCATCTACATGGAAGCCGAGCGCAGCGGCGTTGCCATGGAGATTGGTCTGCAATACAACGACGCCTACTCCGAATCCGTCTTCAGCTTTGCCAACAACATCAACACCGTTGACGGAGGCACGCATCTCTCCGGCTTCCGCATGGCGCTCACCCGCACCATCAACTACGCCGGCCAGCAGATGGGCTTGTTCAAAGACGTGAAAGAAAACCTCACCGGTGACGACGTGCGCGAGGGGTTAGTCGCGGTGATCAGCGTAAAGCTGCCGCAGCCGCAGTTCGAAGGCCAGACCAAGGGCAAGCTGAATTCCGATATCGCCGGCGTGGTGCAGGCCTTCATCAACGAGCGCCTGGGAGCGTATTTCGAACAGAACGCCCCCGTCGCGCGCAAGATCATCAACAAAGCTGTAGACGCCGCCCGAGCCCGCGAAGCCGCCCGCAAAGCCCGAGATTTAACCCGCCGCAAAGGCGCGTTAGATTCCGGAGGCCTGCCCGGGAAGCTCGCCGATTGCTCCGAGCGCGACCCTAATCGCTGCGAATTATTCCTGGTCGAAGGCGAATCCGCCGGAGGCACGGCCAAGCAAGGTCGTGATCGCCGCTTCCAGGCGATCCTGCCGCTCAAGGGAAAAATTCTCAACGTCGAAAAAGCCCGCTACGACAAGATGCTGGCCCACGAAGAAATTCGCGCTATGATCACCGCCCTCGGCACCGGCATCGCCAAAGACGATTTCGACCCCACCAAAGTTCGCTACGGCAAAATCATTTTAATGACCGACGCCGATGTCGACGGCTCTCACATCCGCACCCTGCTGCTGACGTTCTTCTTCAGGCACATGCAAGAACTGATCAAGCGCGGCAACGTATTCATCGCGCAGCCGCCGCTCTACTCGATCAAGAAGGGCAAGTCGATGCAGTACATCAAAGACGACGACGCCTTCGATAAAGTCATGCTGAAGCGCGCCGCCGACGGCCTGATCGTCCGCTACGGCGAAGGCGCGGCCAAGCTCGAGGGCGCGAACCTCACGCGCTTCATGAGCGTGCTGAAGGAGTATCTCAACTTCTTCGACAAGGTGAACAAGCGCATGCGCGACGAAGCCGTCACCGAGTTCCTGCCCAAACTGGATTTCTCCAAGCATGCCGATTTCGAAGGTGATAAGAAAACTCCGCCCAAGAAAATCGAGAGGCTGGAAAAAGAATTGAAGCGCCTGCAGAAAGACCGCAAGTTCAAGAGCGTCGAAGCCGTCTTCGACGAAGAGCACAACCTCTGGGAGGTGAAGATCGTCAACTCGCAGGGCTCCGAGCACGTCATCAACTGGGAGCTGGCCTCGAGCGCCGAGTGCCGCCAGCTGATCTCGAAGTTCAAGCTGATCGAGGAATATCTCCAGCCGCCCTTCGTCATCGAAGCTATCACCAAAGCTGGAGCGGCGAGCGGCAACGGCGACGAAGCCGCGGACGAAGACGGCATCGAAAGCGCTTCTGCGGAGGCCGACGCAAAGTCAGGAAAGCAAACCGCGAAGGCCGCTCCGAAAAGTCGCGCTTCCGTCGAGCCGGTAGAAAAAGCCACAGCCCGCGAACTCTTCGACTACGTGAAAAAAGAAGGCAGCCGCGGCTACGACGTGCAGCGCTACAAAGGCCTCGGCGAAATGACCGCTCCCCAACTCTGGGAGACCACCATGGACCCCGAGCGCCGCACCCTGCTCTCGGTGAAACTAGAAGACATCGCCGAGTGCGAAACCATCTTCACCACCCTGATGGGCGAAGACGTAGAAGCCCGCCGCAAATTCATCGAAGACAACGCGCTCGATGTGAAGAATTTGGATATCTAGCCGGTCAAGAGAAGAAGGGCGGCCAGCCCAGGGTCAGCCCCGCCAGGGGACGGCAGATTTTAGCCTCGGACGTAAGTCCGGGGAAGGGTCGATACATCGGAACCCGTCCCGGAGAACGCAAGAGCGATGGAAGTGACAGACCCCTTTTGAAATCCCCAAACCTGGCCTGTCACAATCTGACCTTGCGCACGGCCCTCGGCACGCTGCATCATTGCCCAAGCTCAGGCTCCAGGCACGACGACAAAAGGAAGCTCGAGTTCGGCAATACCCCGGGCGGTAACCCTTGTGTTCGGCATATTTTGCCAGCCAAGTCCTGTGTAAGACGTATTGTGCGGAGAATTTCTTGCTAACTCCCTGATTCTAAGAGAGGGTAGGGGTGGATCGTGGATAGCTGATTACGTAGTGTTGGGGCCACAAAACCGGCTCCGGCTGTGGAAAACGCATTCGCCTTGGGGCGCTCGCTTGCGTGACGAGACAGGCGGTATCTCTAAGCTTTGGCTTTGGCCTTGAGCTTGACGTGTCCGTCAACCAGTTCCACGGAGAATTCCACGCCCTGGCAGGCGTACTGTTTGCGAATCTGCTCGGTCTTCTTCTGCACGAAGGTGGAGAAGGAATCGAGATTGCCGGAAACATTTTCTCCCGCCTTCTTTTTCGCCGCTACCAGCGTGTTGTAAAGGCGCTCGACTTGCTCGCGTTCGGTCTTATCGACGCTGTGCAAGGTAAAGGGCTGAGGCGATGGCGCGGAAGTGGTCGCGGCACCCGCTGCTGCCGCGTGGCTCAAACCGTACACCGGATTGTGCTGCGGCTTATGCTCTTCAACATCCGGCCGAACTCCTTGCACGGCGAGGAGCGCATCCTGCGGCCGGCGGTAGCCTTCCTCGCGGATGCGCGATTTCTTGCGCCACAGGTCGCTGTAGATGGCATAGCGCTGCGCCATTTCGTTGTAGCGAAAGCGCTGCGAGAAGCTCATGCGGCCGCCGTCGGAGAACTTGCGCAACAGCGACAGGACCTTCCACTCAATGTCGGTGGGAGGCCGTTTGGTCGGGTTGCTGAAATAGACTTCGTACTCGATCTTCAGCCGCCGCAGCTGAGTTTCGAGCACGTTGAGTTCTTCGTCGGTGGTCACTCGCGAGTCTCCAAGTGACCAGTGTAGTGAGAAGCGGGCTTCGAGGCGAGGTACCTCGTGGTCACCGAAGTCATGGTACGAAAGTAAGCTCTCGGCTCTCGGCTATCAGCGCGAGAGCACCCTGCGTCCAACTTTGTTGCAGAGAGGGCGATACCGCGCGAAGCGAATGTGCTCGATTCCTAGCTGAGGCTGAGGGCGGAAGGTTCACTTCCCCGAATTCGACGCCATCTTTTTAACCATAGCCAGCACCAGCTTGCGGTCGCTGTCGTTAAGATTGGCGGCGTAGCGCCGGACTTGGCTGAGGAAGCGGACTTCGTCGTCGGAGAGCTGCGGCAGTCCCTTGGAGCCGTTGCTGTGGCCGGACTCGGAGAAGAACTGGGAGAGCGCGATCTCCATGGCTCCGGCAATCTTAGAAAGGGTGTCGAGCGAAGGGATGGTGTGGCCGTTCTCTACGCGGGAAAGATAGCAGCGCAGCAGGCCGGTGCGCTTTTCGATGTCCCCCTGCGACATGCCTTTCTGCAGCCGGTAGTTGCGGATGGTCTCGCCGATGTTGATCGTAGGGAGCATTGCAGGATGCGAAATAGTAACCACTTCGGCATTTTCTGGCAAGTGGAAATTAGTGCCATACGTGAAACTGTTTTTTGGCTAGGATTTGACAAAAGCCGGTACGGGTTTCGCGCTACTTTTTCAAGTTCTCGGCCAGAAAATCCGAGATGCGTTTCCACGCGTCGGCGGCGTCGGCGGCCCGGTATCCATCTTTATTATTTGGATTTTCAAAGCCATGGCCGGCGTCGTCGTAGATCTTGATGTCGCTCTTTTTGCCTTGTAGTTTCAAGGCTGCTTCGAACTTGTGTACATCATCGGGGCTGATGCCGCGGTCCTGGGCTCCGAATAATCCGAGGATGGGAGCGTTAATTTTCTTCATCGCGGCGGAATCAGTCATCAGGTGGCCGTAGTTAATTACGTCGGCGGCGAGCGTGGGCTCCTGGAGTGCGACATCGAGCGAGTAACCGCCGCCCATGCACCAGCCGATGGCGCCGATGCGGTCTTTTTTAACGTTGGGCTGCGACTGCAAAAACTCGAAGGCCGCGTGCAGGTCGCGCTTGGCGCGGTCTTCGGGAACTCCGCGCATGATCTCATGAGCCATGTCGGGAGTGGTGGCAACCTGGCCGCGGTATAAATCGATGGCGAGCGCTCCGTAGCCCTGATCGGCCAGCTTGGAGGCCTGCTCCTTGACCCAATCGTTCAGTCCCCACCACTCGTGGATGACGATGATGGCGGGAAACGGCCCCTTGCCGGCGGGCGTATAAAGAATGGCGCGCACGGTTTCGTCCCCGCTCTTGTAGGATACGGGCTTGGAATCCGCCGCTAACAAAGAGCTAGCGTAAAGCAAAACAATCCACGGCAAGTAAAGCGTCTTCATCAGTTGTCGCTCCCTCCAAAAACGTAGAAGCCAGCGACGGCGAGCAGAAGCAGGAAATCCATCCCCAAGCCACGCATCCCTAAAAAAAATAGCCCGCTTTGCTTCTTCCCAATCGCTATGCATACCAATCGGTCGCAACGAGGATCAGGCAAATCCGGAGAACTCTTCCCTTCGTCACAATTCCAACTCCATGTACATCGCCCCGGCAATCGGGTTTGCGCGGTAGGGTTCGATCTCCTTGAACCCGAGCCTTCGATACATGACAACCGCATCTTTCATCAGCGGCTCGACGGTGTCAAGGCGCATGCGGCGATAGCCCATCTGGCGCGCTTCGGCGACGATGCGTTCGGCCAGGGCGCGTCCCAGGCCTTTGCCGCGAAAATTGGGACGCAGGTACAGCCGCTTCATCTCGCAGATCTCAGAATCCAGTTTATGCAGAGCGCCGCAGGCTGCCAGTTCGCCATCGTATTCCCCCAGCATGAGCCGGCCCTCGGGCGGAGCGTAATCGCCGGGCAAGCTGGCGAGTTCTTGATCGAAATTCTGGAAGCAGAGGCTGAAGCCTAGCGACTGCGCGTACTCTAGAAATAGTTCCCGGGCTTGCGCAACTTGCTTTGGGGACTCTGCTTGCGTCAAAGTCAAAGTCTTCAACACGGGGGGCACGGAGGTCACAGGGTAACTCTTAGCGTCCATGTTCATTTCTGGCGGAACCTCTGCGTCTTCTGCGGTTAAGGGTTTTCTCTATCCCATCAGCATGCCGCCGTTCACGTTGAGCACGTGGCCGGTGATGTAGGATGCTTCGTCCGAGGCAAGGAAGGCGACCGCGCTTGCCACATCGGCGGGGGTGCCCACGCGCCCGAGAGGAATCTGTCTGGCGGCGTTTTGTTTGAACTCTTCGCCGAGAACCTCCGTCATGGCGGTTTCGATGAAGCCGGGAGCGACCGCGTTGCAAGTAATGTTGCGCGATCCCAGCTCGCGGCCGATGGCCATGGTCAGCCCGATCAGGCCGGCTTTTGAGGCCGAGTAGTTGGCCTGGCCCGCCTGCCCCATCTGGCCGAAGACGCTGGCGATGTTGATGATGCGTCCCCAGCGCTGCTTGAGCATGGAGCTGGTGACTTGCTGGATGCAGAGATAAGCGGAGGTGAGATTGGTTTGCAATACAGCGTCCCAATCGGCGCGCTTCATGCGCAGGACCAGCTGGTCGCGGGTGATGCCGGCGTTGTTGACCAGAATGTCGATCTTGCCATGGTCGGCAAGGACGCCTTTGATAGCGGCTTTGACCTGCTCTTCCTCGGTGACGTCGAGAACGCAGGCCACGGCTTTATTTCCCGCGGCGGCGATCTCGTTCACCAATTCGTTCAGCTTCTCCCGATTACGCGCGGCAACGGCCACTACTGCGCCACTGGTGGCGAGTTTTACCGCGCAGGCGCGTCCAATGCCTTGCGATGCGCCGGTGACAAACGCCACCCGCCCTGAAAGGGACATGAGTTCTCCTGACTTACTTTTCGGCTCGATGATGAAGTTTCGACTTCGGAACGTGGGATTATACCCGCCGCCGCTTCGGCGCGTACAAGCGGCCAGATCAGGACCTCCAGCTTGCGGGCCAGGACCAGGTGCGGATTTGCCTTCGGCAGTGGGAGGCACGCGGCCTCGGCCATGGTATTGATTTCAAATTCCGCTTCGGCTTTCTCCAGAGGCCAGGGCCGGTGATGAATGTCTCCCCGGTAGAGTTTGCCGCGGTGCTCGGTGTAGAGGCAATAGCGTTCCGTGAGCCAGTGCTCGATTGAATCTTTGCTGGATACACTGACTTCGGATGTGGAGCGATAGGTTCCTCGAAATTCTGCTGAGGCGCGGCCGCGTCGAGAAGAATAATGAATGAAGCCCTCGTGCTCCTGCGTCGCCATGTCGGCGTGAAAGTAGGGCAAATGATAGAAGGTGCGTGCTGCCCACACGGCTGCACGGTTTGCCGCATCGAGACTGAAGAAATAAACTCCCCGCTTGTCGCCGTAGTTCACATAGGTGCGAACGTTCAGCTCGGGAAAGTGCGACAGTCCAGGCAGGGGCGGAATTCCGCGACGGCGGATATCGCTCATGTGAAATGGAATGACTCCGACCCAGCATTGTCCGGCGAAAGTATCGAGAGTCAGTTGCGTCGGAATCAGGGGACGTAGGGCCGCTGCCGCAACCGGCCAGTGGGCAAAAAGCAAATCGTGCCAGGTCTGCTGCATGACCCAAGGCCCCGCCGGCAAAGGCCAGGGACGGTGCGCAACTATTTCGAGCAGAGGATGCACGTACCAGTTTAGCCCCAGCTAGCGCCAGGCGAGCGCGAGGCCGATCACCGCCAGCAGGGCCGCGATCATAAAGGAGTGGCAGCCGTGCTGGTGCGGATCAAGCACCCCCAGGCAGCGCGGGTCGGTCTTGATGCGCGTGAAGAAAAGGACGATCCACATGAGCAGCGACGTCCAAATCGCCCAGCGGTCACGACGACGGACCGGAATGAGGGCCAGCATGCTGCCGGCGAGCGCGAGTGCACAAGCCAGAGCCACCGGCCATGGCGCCGCATAGGCTGCCAGCATAGAGGGGCCGAGATACGGATGGGCTCGCGCGTAAGCGGGCGCCGCCAACGATGTGTAAATCAGCAGCGAATACGAAATGATTAGCAAGCCCACGCCGGTCTTACGCATGGCCGGAGAGTCTACAACTTTATTCTGGCCGAGTTGTCATTTCTCTAACGATTGCGCGTCGTGCGATTGCCAATTAAGATGCAGACACTCCTATGACCCCAACCGTGACGAATGACGTGATCGCGATGCCCGAGCCTTCCCGCCAGAACTCATCCTCCGCCGAGGCCCATTCGTCCGGACACCGTTCGACCCAGCGAGGTTCGACGCAGCGCGCTTCCGCGGTCGAAGGGCCGAGTGCGGTCGAGGAGCCGCCCGCGGAGCCTTCCACCGAAGTCTTCGCGGTGTATGGGGTTGAGCCGGAGATTCAGGCTTACGCCATGGCGAAGTATTCGCGCTCGGCGCTGTCGATGAAGGAGTCGCTGCGCGAGATCAGTTCGCAGAAAGCGGAGAAGTTTCTCAACACGTTTTACTTTCAGTACGGTCATCGCTCGATTGCCGACCTGGCACATATCGCTCTGGCGGTTGAGCGGCTGTCGATTCTCGCCGCGATCGAACTCGCCGACGAGCCGCGCTGGGATGGGCAGGAGCGCTCGACTCGCTATCAGGATTTCAAGAAGAGCGGATATTACATCCCCGACTTTGGCGCCGATGCCGAAGCCCGCAAGCTTTATGGCGAGACCCTGGATTTTCTCTTTGCCGAGTATGAAGCGCTCTCCGCGCACATGACGCAGCATTTGATCAGCATCACGCCCAAGCCTGCCGAGATGAAGCAGGAGGGGTACGAGCGCTCGCTGAAGGCGCGGGCGTTTGACATCACACGCTATCTACTGCCTCTGGCTACGAACACTTCGCTGGGGGAGATTGTGAATGCGCGAACTTTGGAAAACCAAGTCGCTCATCTGCTTTCGCACACCCATAAAGAGGTGCGCGGTCTGGGCGCGCGGCTGAAGAAGGCGGCGGCGGCGGCGGCTTACAACGTGAATGCAGAATCGTTGCGCGCGTTAGTCGACGACATTCGCAAGTTGAGTCCGGAGTTGGGCGCGCGGGCCGAGCAGGAGTTGCTGCATGAAGTTCGGGTCGCGCCCACACTGGTGAAGTATGCCGACCCGAATCCGTATGAGATGGAGACGCGGCGCGAATTGCGGCAGGCAGCGCGCGAGCTGATGAAGAGCGAGCAGCTTGCGCCCTCGAAGGCGATCGTCGATCTGCTGGACGAAGAGCCCCTCGAAGTGGAGATCGCGACCACGTTGCTGTACGAGCACTGCCATTTTTCTTATCGCCAGGTGCGGCAGGCGCTGCAGGTTTCGGGCGAGCGCTATCGGCGCGAGGTCATCGACCTTGGCCTGCGGCATCGCGGCAAGTACGACGAGATGCTGCGCGGCTTCCGCGCCGGGCAGCAGTTCCGCTTCGACATTCTGATGGATACGGGCGGCTTTCGCGACATGCACCGGCACCGGCGCTGCATCCAGGTGATGCAGGGCTTTACCACGCAGCACGGTTACGAGATGCTGCTCGATATAGACGATGCGGGCATGCGTTTGCGCTTCGATGCGGCGATGCGGCGGGTGCAGGCGGCGGTTGAGAGGCTGGCCGCGAGCAACGCTGCCGAGGCGGAAGAGAATTCGCAGTACGCGATTCCGCTGGCCTATCGCAAGCGCGCGCTGTTCAAGATGGACTTCGCCGAGGCGGTCTATATTTCGGAGCTGCGCACCACGCCAGCCGGCCACGTTTCTTATCGCAACGTGGCGTATGCGATGTATGAGGCCGTGGCGCGGAAGTATCCGGCGCTGGCCAAGTATTTTCGCGTGCACGATGTGACCGCGCCGGTGGATTTGCTGCAGAGGTAGGGCGAGCGACGGCCGCACGGTTCTGGCAGCGGCAAGATGCGGGTACCGCCGTCCCGTTTTACCTCGACCTGAGAAAACTTGAGATTTTCCTTCCCTGCCCCCGCGCCATCCAGTGGATGCCCATTTCGGAACGTTATTCACAGCAATTTCCAAGATTCGCCTTTTATTCGCTTCCCCACATATGTATAATTCGGCCAGCTTGGTTTTCAGTTGAGTCGGCGATCTTAAAGGAGCCACACTGCCATGGCAGATGAGCGGGGCAAGGCAATTGAGTTGGCGTTTGCGCAGATTGAGAAGCAGTTCGGCAAAGGGTCGATCATGCGGTTGGGGTCGAAGGAAGCGATCGTCCCCATCTCGGTGATTTCGACGGGATCGATTTCGTTCGACGCGGCGCTGGGCGTGGGCGGGTTTCCGCGCGGGCGCGTGGTGGAGGTGTTTGGGCCGGAGTCTTCCGGCAAGACGACGATTACTTTGCAGGTGATTGCCGAGGCGCAGAAGACCGGGGGAATGGCTGCGTTCGTCGATGCCGAGCATGCGCTTGATCCCGGCTACGCCAAGAAGTTGGGCGTCGATGTGGACAACTTGCTGGTTTCGCAACCGGACTATGGCGAGCAGGCGCTTGAGATCACCGAAGCCCTGGTGCGCTCGAACGCGATTGACGTGCTGGTGGTCGACTCGGTAGCGGCGCTCGTGCCTAAGGCGGAACTCGACGGCGAAATGGGAGACAGCCACATGGGCCTGCAGGCGCGGCTGATGTCACAGGCGCTGCGCAAGCTGACGGGAACGGTTTCGAAGTCGCGCACCTGCCTGATCTTTATTAATCAGATCCGCGAAAAGATCGGCGTGATGTTCGGCAATCCCGAAACTACCACGGGAGGAAAGGCGCTGAAATTTTACTCTTCCGTGCGCATCGATATCCGGCGTATCGGAGCGATTAAAGATGGGGATGTCGTCACAGGCTCGCGCACTCGCGTCAAGGTCGTGAAGAATAAAGTGGCAGCGCCGTTTCGCGAGGCGGAGTTCGACATTCTTTATGGCGAAGGCATTTCGCGCGAGGGTGACCTGATCGATATTGCCGTAACCAACAACATTCTGGAGAAATCGGGGTCGTGGTTCAGCTATAAAGGGGAGCGCATCGGCCAAGGGCGCGAAAATGCGCGGCAGTTCCTGAAAGACAACAAAGACACTTTGGCCAAGCTTGATACGGAGGTGCGCAAGGCGCTGGGGCTGATTGCAACGGCCGCACCCGCGGCGCAGCCTGCGGCTGCACCCCACACTCCGCCGCAAGGGGCGCGAGTTACTACCATGCCGAGCGCGGCTCCTGAAGTGGCGAGGGCGCCAATCGCAGCGAAGCGCTAGGGCTACGTCTCGGACGACAAACCCTTGGGGCCGCCGGCATAGGAGTTCCTGGTCGGCATGACAAGCAATGACAAACACTCCCTAATTGCCATTCCCACTCCTGCCCGCATAGAATCTTGTATTCCGCCCGTTCCTGTGAGGACGTTTGAACCGAGGCATCGCGATCTATCCCGGCTCGTTTGATCCGCCCACCAATGGGCATCTTGACCTGATGGAGCGGGGGGCTAAGATTTTCGAGGAGCTGGTGGTCGCGATCCTGCGCAACTCGGAGAAGACTCCAATGTTCAGCGTGGCCGAGCGGCTGGAGATGTTGCGCGAACTTACCGTGCATTTGAAGAATGTTCGCATCGATACTTTTGACGGGCTGATGGTGGAATATGCGAAATCGCTGAATGCGGTTTGCATCCTGCGCGGCATTCGGGCGATCAGCGATTACGAATACGAGTTGCAGATGGCGTTGATGAATCGCAAGCTGGAGCCTACGCTCGAAACTGTTTTCATGATGCCCGCCGACAAATATTCTTACGTCAGCTCGCGGCTGGTGCGCGAAGTGGCGCAGGCTGGCGGCCCGGTGAAGGGATTGGTCCCTGAAATCGTCGAGCAAAAACTGCGCGCAAAACTTGAGCCGGCATACCGATTTCATGACGAGCCTAAAGAGGCCGAAGTACGCGTCTCGGCGAGCAAGGAAAAAGAGAAGAAGAAGAGGAAGAAGAAATTATGACTGCTGCAACCACGGAAGCGTTGCGCCTGACCGACCGCATCAATCGCATTGAGCCTTCCGCCACGATGGCCGTCGTGGCCGAGGCCGACAAACTGCGGGCGCAGGGCATTGACGTGGTCGATTTCGGAGCCGGGGAGCCGCACTTCGCCACGCCGCAACATATCAAGGACGCCGCGATCGCCGCCATTCAGGGCAACTTCACCAAGTATACGGCGGTGGCCGGCACAGCCGAGTTGCGCGACGCGATTGTGCATCGGCATGCCGTGGACTTCGATTCCGACTACCGCCGCGAAGAGGCGATTGCATCGACCGGCGGCAAGAACGCCCTGTTCAATGTGATTCAGGTTCTGGTGGATCACGGCGATGAAGTGATTCTGCCGGTGCCGTACTGGGTTTCGTTCAAAGACATTGTGCGCTACGCCGGGGGCGAGTGCGTTTTGTTGCACTCCGACGAAGCGCAGGGCTTCCGAGTTAGCTCCGAGATGGTTGCCCGCCTGATCACACCGCGCACCAAGGTCATCATCTTGAATTCTCCGTCGAATCCCTCGGGCGCCGTGATGAGCGCGGAAGATTTAACCGAGGTTGTCCGCCTGGCTCACCGGCGCGGCATTTGGGTTCTCTCGGATGAATGTTACGTCTATTTGAATTACACGGGCGCGAATTTTTCCGTGGGATCGTTGCGCGAGAATAAAGAGCGGGTCGTGGTGCTGGGTTCGCTCTCGAAAACTTACGCCATGACGGGATGGCGGCTGGGCTACGCGCTCGGTCCGGCTGGGGTGGTGAGCGCGATGGCGAAGCTGCAGAGCCAGTCGACTTCGAATCCGACTTCGATTGTGCAGAAGGCTGCGGTCGTCGCTTTGAAAGGGCCGCAAGAGTGCGTCGAAGCCATGCGGCGCGAATATGTCGAGCTGCGCGACCATGTCGTAAAGGGTTTGCGCTCGATTCCCGGCGTGACCTGCACGCTGCCCGAAGGCGCGTTTTACGCCTACCCTAACATCTCGGCTTTCCTGGGGCGCGGCAACGTTCGCTCGGCTGCGGATTTGGCTGGACGGTTGCTTCGGGAAGCGCACGTTGCCACGGTGCCGGGAGAAGGTTTCGGAACCGGCGACCACATTCGGGTTTCGTACGCGACTTCGAAAGCGGAGTTGGATCGCGGCCTGGAACGCATGCATAAATTTTTCGCGTCGCTGTAGCGCAGCCCGAAAGCCTGTGGCTAAGAATTCCTTCAGGCCGTACTTTCGCGAGCGGCCTTTTTTCGCAGAAGATTATTTATGAGCGCTCTGTATCCCCTGCTGATGCTGCCCGCCTTCGACTCACGGCCGTGGGGCACGCACGATTTGTCGCCGATCTATCCCAATCGCAAGTTCGAAGATAAGATCGGCGAAGCTTGGTTGACCGGCGACGATTGCAAGGTTGCGAACGGGCCGCTCCAGGGGCAGACTTTGTCGCAATTAAGCGAACGCTATCAACGCCAGCTGGTCGGCGATGGCGCGCGGGATGCCCGGCGATTTCCTCTGCTATTAAAGTTTCTCTTTCCGCACGAAAAACTTTCGGTGCAGGTTCATCCCGATGACGCGCAGGCGGTGAGGGTGGGCCAGCCCTGGGGTAAGACCGAGTGCTGGTATGTAGCCCATGCCCAGCGGGGGGCGCAGATTGGCCTGGGATTGAAGCCGGGCGTTACAGTTGCGCAACTGGAAACGGCGATCGCCGAGAATCGCGCCGAAGAATTCTTGAATTGGCTGAACGTGTATACCGGGGACATGATTTACGTTGCGGGCGGAACCGTGCACACTCTCGGACCTGGATCCGTGATTGTAGAGACTCAACAGCAGTCCGACACCACGTATCGACTGTATGATTATGGGCGTCCACGCGAGTTGCATCTTAAGGCCGGATTGGCGGCGGTGAAGACGAACGCGGCGTCGGGTAAGGTGGTGAGGCCGGCGCCCGTGCAAATCGGCGATGGCGCGAACCGGCAGGCTGTACTGGTTGCCGCTCCGTATTTTGCCGTGGACATGTTCGAGATGAAGGAACCGCAGGAGTTCGACACGCGCGCTGATTCCGGCAAGAGCTCCGCGCAAATTCTTGTGGTGGTCGAGGGGTGTGGTGTGGTGGACGCGGGGGGGACCGAAGCGGTCACCATGGCAAAGGGCGATGCCGTCGTGATTCCTGCTGTGGTCGACAAGTTCACGGTGCGTCCGCAGTGGAAGGTGGAGTTTCTGAGAGCACGCGTACCGGAAGCGCAGTTGCCGGAGCCCGAAACGCGAATGTAGTCGCGTAGAATCTAGACTTGGCTAAGAATCCCAACTTTTATCCTGTAATCCTTGCGGGTGGCCGCGGTACGCGCTTCTGGCCCCTCAGCCGGAAGAAACACGCCAAACAGTTGTTGGCGCTTGACGGCGGCAAAGAGACGATGATTCAGCAGACGGTGAAGCGGTTGCTGCCTCTGGCCTCGCCGAAAAACATTTGGATCATCAGCAACGCTGATCTTCGTCCTGCGATTCTGAAGCAGTTACCCAAGCTCCCGAAAGCGCAAATTCTCGCCGAGCCGATGGGACGAAATACGGCTCCTGCGATCGGCCTCGCCGCTTTTCTTCTTCTCCGCGAAGATCCTCAAGCTGTCATCGGAATGTTTCCCTCCGATCACGTCATCGCCGATGAAAACAAATATCGTTCCACGATCGAGCGCGGCCTGAAGCTGGCGGCTGCGGGCGATAACATGGTGGTGCTCGGCATCCGCCCCAATCGCGCGGAAACCGGATATGGATATATTGAGGCCGGCTCCGTTTATGACGGTGAATCTTTTCGCGTGCGCCGTTTCACCGAGAAGCCCGACGCGGAGAAGGCGGCTGAGTTTATCGCCGCCGGAAATTACTTCTGGAATAGCGGAATGTTTCTGTGGAGTGCACGCACTCTCGCCAATGCCCTGCGGGAGCACCTCCCGAACACGGCAGGGTTGCTGGAGGAGATCGCCGCCGCTTTCGGCACCCGCAAATTCGCAGCAACCTTCCGCAAACTGTACTCCAAGTGCGAGAACATCAGTGTCGACTATGCCGTGCTCGAACCAGGGTCGGCGAAAGGGGAGCAGGCGAGCAACTTGTTTTGCCTTCCCGCAGATTTCGGCTGGAATGATTTAGGTTCATGGACCGCGCTGCATGAGCACCACACCGAGAAGAGCCATCCGCGGGAAGGGAACCTGATCGCCGGGGCAGGCGTTTTTGTTCTGAACGCTCGCGGCAACTATGTACACGCTCCCGGAAAGTTTGTGGCCGCAGTGGGCGTGAGCGATCTGGTTGTGGTCGAGACCGAAGACGCGCTGCTGATCACTACCCGCCAGCACGCACAGGATGTGGGTAAAGTGGTGAAATATTTGGACGAGAAGAAGCTGCACAAGTGGGTGTGACTGCCGAACGCTTGCCCTCCTTGAATCGACGATGGCCCAAGAAATCAAATTCGGCACCGACGGCTGGCGCGGCATCATCGCCGACGATTTCACCTTCGACAATGTGCGCCGCGTTGCGGGCGCGATCGCTTCTTACGTCCTGAAGTATGAAGACTCGCTGCAAGGCGTAATCGTGGGTTATGACACGCGCTTCGCTTCGCAAGCCGCGGCACGCGTGGCTGCAGAGGTTATCGCCGGAGCGGGCATTCCAGTGCAAGTGTCTAACGACTACACGCCGACTCCGGCTGTGTCGTATGCGGTGAAGACTCAGGGTGCGGCGGCCGGAGTCATGATCACATCCAGTCATAATCCCTGGAACTGGAATGGCGTGAAGGTCAAAGGAAAGTTTGGCGGCTCGGCCACGCCCGCGATTATGAAACATGTGGAAGAAGAGCTGTGCTCGGGAGCAATGCCGCGAGGCGAAAAGGCTGCGATTGAAGAAGTTGACCTTAAGAAGCCTTACGTCGCTGCGGTGTGCCGCTTCGCCGACCTGGAGGTTATCGGCAAATCCAAGCTCAAACTTGCGATCGACTCGATGTACGGTTCAGGCCGCGGGATTCTTGCTGGAATTTTTCAGGAGCGTGGCGTGGCCTACATCGCGATCCGCCAAGAGTTGAACCCTCTTTTCCCGGGCATCAACCCCGAACCCATCGAGCCCCACATTTCACTGCTGCAGCAAACGGTGCTGCGCGAGAAATGCGACGCGGGTCTGGCCACGGATGGCGATGCCGATCGCATCGGCGCGGTGGCGGAAGATGGCAGCTTCGTCGATTCGCACAAGATTTTCTGCGTGTTGCTGCGCTGGCTCTTGGAGCGCAAGAAGTGGCCTGGAGAGGTGGTTCGCGCTTTCAATACCACGCGCATGCTGGATCGCATTTGCGCCAAGCATGGCCGCAAGCTTTATGAAACCAAGATTGGATTTAAGTACATCGCGGATTTGATGATGGAACGCGACATACTCATTGGCGGGGAGGAATCCGGCGGCATCGGCTACTCGCGCTTTCTCCCGGAGCGCGACGGCGTGCTCAATTGCCTGCTGCTGGCGAATGTGATGGCGGAAGAAGGTAAGCCGCTGGGACAATTGGTGGCGGATTTGCAGCGTGAATTTGGTCCGCACTTCTATGGCAGGCGCGATCTGCACATTCCGGACGAGATGAAATACGGCGCCATTGAGCGGGCTCGCGCGGCGAGCACCCAGAGCTTGGCAAGCTATGGCGTGGTGAAAAAAGAGGATCTCGACGGCGTCAAGTTCTTTCTCGACGCCCCCACCCATGGGAACGGAGCCGAAGCATGGATATTGTTTCGCGCTTCGGGGACAGAGCCCCTGCTGCGGCTCTACGCGGAGGCGGCGTCTCCAGAGTTGGTGGCCGACATCCTGCTGGCGGCCGAGAGCTTCGTTAGAAATAGCTAGGTTTTTCGTCTGCATGCCCCACGAAACTCGACAATTGACGCGGTGTTAATGCGATACTTCTGGTTGAACAGGATGTTTACCGGAAGCCCATCTTCGACCCCGATCGACTCGCCGGAAGCGCGCCGTTACAATCGGATCCGCCGCTGGCTGGGGATTGGCGATTTTGTGATCGGCTCGGCCTTCCTGATTGTTTTGCTGGTTACGGGATGGACCGCTTGGCTGCGCGACTTGGCTTTGCGTCGCGGATTTCAGAACTACACCCTCGCGGTCTTTATTTATCTGTTCTTCCTGCTGCTGATCAGTAAGGTGCTGGGGCTGGGCCTTGATTATTATGGTTTTCGGCTGGAGCGAAAATTCAACCTCTCCCCCCAAAGAGTGCGCGCGTGGCTGTGGGACGCGGCCAAGGGATTTTTGGTGGGACTCGTCCTCTTGGGAATTGTGGTGGAACTGTTGTATTTCGTGATCCGGCAATATCCGCAGCACTGGTGGCTGATCACGTGGGCGTTATTCATAGGGCTGTTCATTTTATTGGCGCAACTGGCGCCCGTAGTTTGGTTTCCCATCTTCTACAAGTTCGAACCGCTGGACGACGAGGATCTGCGCCGCCGGCTGGTGCAACTGAGCGAGCGGGCCGGAACCCGGGTGCGAGGAGTCTATCGCTGGAAGCTTTCCGACAAGAGCAAGAAAGCCAACGCAGCTCTCACGGGGTTGGGCCGAACGCGCCGGATCATTCTCGCCGATACGCTGCTGGATCATTACGCTCCCGAGGAAGTCGAGGCCGTGCTCGCCCACGAACTCGGCCATCATGTGCATCGGCACATTTTAAAAGGCATCCTGGTGCAGGCGGGAATCATGTTGCTGGGTTTCTGGGTTGCGAACCAGGTGTTGCATTACGCCGTGGACCGCCACTGGTTCGAAGAACTTTCGGACTTCGCGAATCTGCCGTTGCTGGCGCTCACCGGGACCGCGCTATCGCTGCTGCTGATGCCGGCTCTCAACGCTTATTCGCGCTTCAACGAGCGCCAGGCCGACCGCTATGCTTTCGAATCCATTGCGAGCGTGGAACCTTTTATTTCCTCGATGAACAAGTTGGCGCAGCAAAACTTGGCAGAGCGCGCACCTTCGAAGTGGGTGGAAATGATTTTTCATTCTCACCCCTCGATAGCGAAACGGGTAGCCGCTGCAGAGGCATGGAATCGCGCGCAGAAGCTGGCGACGTTGGGGCTGAATGAGCCAGCGTAAAGGCTCGACCGCATTAAATCAGCGCGCGCCGAGTATTCTCGCGACGCGCTGCAGGTCCTCCTCGGTGTCCACGCCTACCGCGTCGTAAGGCGTTTCACCCACGTAGATAGCAACTCCATTCTCAAGAAAGCGCAACTGTTCCAGCCGCTCGCTTTTTTCGAGAGCGGATTCCGGCTGCTGCACAAAGAAATCAAGCGCGGGCTTGCGGTATGCGTAGAAGCCGAGATGTTTGAAAAACTGCGGTTGGGTGCCGTCGCGATCGAAGGGAATCGTCGCCCGGGAAAAATAGAGGGCGCGGCCTCCCCTCTCGGTAACAACCTTGACTGCGCCGGGGTTGTTGATCTCGTGCGGCGCGCATAAGGTTTTCACGGTTCCAACCTGCACGGCAGGATCTTTCATCACTTGCAGCAGCGTCGCGATATGTTCCGGGCGGGTAAGCGGTTCGTCCCCTTGCACGTTGACGTAAACGTCCGCGTCCACTGAGTCTGAGACTTCGTGTACGCGCTCGGTCCCGCTGCGATGACGGGCCGAAGTGATCTGCGCATCATATTGATGCTGGCGGCAAACCTTTAGAATTTCCTCTGAATCGGTCGCGATGATCACTCGAGACAGTAAGGGCGAGGCACACACCGCTTCGTACACCCAGCCGATCAGCGGCTTGCCCGCTATCTCGCGCAACATTTTGCGGGGCAGACGCGTGGAGGCCAGCCGAGCTGGAATGATCGCGATGTTATTCATTCGCTGTTCGAAACCAGTCTCCGATTTTCGAGCGGAACTGGCAAGCCTTAGGATCGAGAGAGTTTCGATTACTATATCGTGGATTAAGTCTTGTGCTGCAGCCCCTAAAGGATTAAACCATTAACTTCACCCCGGCACGCGAGTAAATGAGAGCCGTTGTTTTGAATCAACCCGGCGAAGCGGTTCTCACGACGGTCGCCGAGCCCCGGCGCGAGGGCGGAGATCTGCTGCTCAAAGTTCGCATGGTCGGACTTTGCGGAAGCGATCTGAATTCTTTCCGGGGCAAGAATCCGATGGTGACCTATCCGCGCATTCCCGGCCACGAAGTCGCGGCCACCATCGTCGAAGGGAGCACCAACGACTCTACACTCGCCGCCGGCGTGAACGTCACGATGTCGCCGTACACCAGTTGCGGCAAGTGCGCATCGTGCCTGCGCCAGCGCTTCAATGCCTGCCAGTTCAATCAGACCCTTGGGGTGCAACGCGACGGCGCGCTCGCGGAGTACATCGTGATGCCGCAGGAGAAACTTTATTCCTCCGATCTGAGCATTGAGGAGCTCTGCCTTGTGGAACCGCTGACCGTGGGTTTCCATGCCGTGAGCCGAGGCCGGGTCACGCCGGAGGATAAGGTTGCTGTCTTGGGCTGCGGAGGCGTTGGCCTGGGCGTGATCGCCGCTTCGCATTTTCGAGGAGCAACCACCATTGGCGTCGACGTCGACGCCAACAAGTTATCGATCGCGAGAAAGGCGGGAGCCGCGCACACCATCGATACGCGCACGGACAATCTGCACACCCGGCTCGAGGAGCTGACCGGAGGCCGCGGCCCCGATGTGATCGTCGAAGCGGTCGGCTCCCCGCAAACCTTCCGCGCCGCGGTGGAGGAAGTGGCATTCACTGGCCGCGTCGTATACATTGGCTATGCCCAAGAGCCGGTGGCCTATGAAACGCGGCTTTTTGTGCAGAAAGAACTCGATATTCTCGGTTCGCGCAACGCCACTCCGGAAGATTTTGGGGACGTGATTCGCATGCTGGAAGGCCATGGTTTTCCCGTTGCGGATGCCGTGAGCGCCATCCTACCGATGGAAGAAAGTCCGCAGGCCTTGCACGCCTGGAGCAACCATCCGGCAAGCTATACCAAGATCATGATCCGTGTGGATTGACCGCGATTCGCGCACGAAGCTTACGAAGCTTGATGGAGCAAGCCGCAGCACACTCAAGAAAGGGCCGCGATGCCGACTTCAACCCGCACCGATGCCGGCCAAAGCCAGGCCCACGGCCTGTTTCCAGCCGGGCAACTTCTTCCCTTTATTCTGGTGACGGCGCTCTTTTTTCTGTGGGGCATTCCCAACAATCTGAATGACGTGCTGATCCGGCAGTTCATGAAGTCCTTTGCCATCACGCGGTTTCGGGCGGGTTTGGTTCAGTCCGCGTTCTACATGGGCTACTTCCTCCTGGCCATGCCTGCGGCTCTTCTCATGCGGAAAGCTGGCTACAAAGCCGGATTCGTCGTCGGCCTATGTTTGTTTGGCGCAGGCGCGTTTCTGTTCTGGCCCGCGGCGATCCTAGGTCGGTATGAATTCTTCCTACTCGCACTGTTCGTGATTGCGAGCGGCCTATCGTTTCTTGAGACGGCCTCGAACCCTTTCATTGCGCAGTTGGGCGACCCCGCGAGTTCGGAACGGCGGCTGAATTTTTCCCAGGCCTTCAACCCTCTCGGCTCAATCACCGGGGCTATGGTGGGGACCGTATTTATTTTCTCCGGGGTCGAACTCTCCGCGCAGCAGGTTGCCGCTCTTCAGGCCCAGCATGCCTACGAGGCTTATCTGCAATCCGAGACCTTGCGTGTCGTCAAACCGTATGTGGTGATCGGCGCCCTTGCGATTCTTTGGGCCGTCATCATTCTACGGACCAACTTTCCTTCAATTCAGAGTGAACATGAGAACGCTCCCGGCGAACATGGACGCTTCCGCGATCTGCTCCACTATCCTCATTTTCTTTTGGCCGTGGTTGCGCAGTTTTTCTATGTTGGAGCGCAGGTTGGGACCTGGAGTTACTTTATTCAATACGTCCAGGAGAGCGTGCGCCAGCCCGAGAAAATCGCCGGCTACTTTCTCACAGGGACTCTTGCGGCTTTCGGCATCGGACGATTCGGCTCGGCTTATCTCATGCGTTTCGTCGCTCCCAGCAAATTGATGGGCGCTTACAGCATCACCAACGTTGTGCTGGTGGCGATCGGAGTTTTGCTTCCGGGCTGGATCGGGCTCTGGTCGATCTTTCTCACCAGTTTTTTCATGTCGCTCATGTTTCCAACCATCTTCGCGTTGGGCCTGAAAGGTCTGGGCCCGAATACAAAAATCGGCGGATCGCTCCTGGTGATGGCCATTGTCGGTGGCGCGGTCTTGACTCCCATGATGGGACTCATTTCCGAGTTCCGCGGAAGCATCGCATACGCCTACACAGTTCCCTTGGCCGCCTACGTTGTGGTTGCGTTTTATTCTTTCTTTGGGTCCAGACAGCGCGGAGCGACGGCTACGGTTTGAATGCTTCCGTGAAAGTTGAAATGAGTCAGGATGAAGACAATGAATTCAGTCACGAGCTTTGTGAGCCTTGTGCTGCTGTTTCATTTTGCGGTTCTCTCTATCTCGCCCGCACAGACTCCTGTGCCGATTCAACATGTGGAGCGCCCCACGCCGCCAACGCGTGACCCTCATACTCCTGGATACGTAGCGGCGAAAGAGTTGCCCGACGGCTCGAACCCGCCGGCCGATGTAGACGGCAATTTCATCCTCAGTCCGACTCGCACTGCGGCTCCCGACGTCCCTATGCAGGATGGAACCCTTAACGGAACCTTGATTGAGATCACGATGAATTCGTCGGACAGCAAGATCTATCCGGGCATTGCGCGTGATGCGAACACGTTTGGAACTCCGGATCCCGCCGACCCCGCTAAGGTTGTGGTGACCACGAGCCGTCCTGCGCCGTACAAGCGCAAAGTGACTGTCTTTGTCCCAAAGCAATATGTGACTGGCAGCATTGCTCCCTTCATCGTGGGCGCCGACGGGCCGGACGGCGTTCTGTTTTCGGCGATCGACACTTTGATTGCGCTACATACAATCCCTGTGATGATCGCGATTTCTATCGGCAACGGCGGCGGAGACGCGCAGGGCAGCGAACGCGGACTTGAGTACGACACCCTGTCCGGAGCCTATGCCGAGTTCGTGGAAACGGAAGTGTTGCCTCTGGTCGAAGCGCAAGCGCACGTGAAGCTCACGAAGAATCCCGACGGCAGGGCAACCATGGGCGGCAGCTCAGGAGGCTCGTGCGCGTTGATTATGGCCTGGTATCACCCCGAGCTCTATCACCGAGTTCTTACCTATTCCGGAACGTTTGTGAACCAGCAGTGGCCTTACAATCCTCAGACGCCGCACGGAGCGTGGGAATTTCACGAGCATCTTATTCCCGACAGCGCGGCCAAGCCGATTCGAATCTGGATGGAAGTGGGCGACCGGGATTTTCTGAATCCCGGCCCGATGCGCGACAACATGCACGATTGGGTTCTGGCCAACGAGCGTATGGCGAAGGTGCTCGCGGCCAAAGGCTACCATTATCAATTCGTATTTGCGCGCAACGCGGGGCACGTTGACCGGGCGGTGAAGCAACGGACGCTCCCCGAGGCTCTGGAATACGTCTGGCAGGGCTATCAATCTCCAGCCGGCAAGAACTAATTTGCAAACCTGAAGGCAGGGCGGGGAGAGACAGGAGCTTCGGATGCGATTCATCGACCGCGAAGAAGTTGCTCGCCGACTCACTTACGAGGTGTGCATTCCGATCGTGCGCGGGGCGATGATCGCATTCTCGAAGGGGGAAACCAGGCAACTCTTGCGCTCGATGATTCCGCTATCGCAGGGGCGACTCTTCGGGATCATGCCGGGTGCTTTGGGCGGGGATGCGGCGTTCGGAGCGAAGTTGATCAGCGTATTTCCCGAGAACTTCGCTCGCGGAGTACAGTCCCACCAAGGCCTCGTCATCCTCTTCGACCCCGACAACGGCGCGCCAGTCTGCGTGGTTCATGCCGGCGAGGTCACAGCCATCCGTACGGCCGCTGCCAGCGCAGTAGCGACTGCGGCATTGGCGCGCAAAGATTCACGCCGGCTGGCGTTGCTCGGATATGGCGAACAGGCCGGAACCCACGCGCGCGCAATCTGCAAAGTTCGTGACATCGAGTCGATTGCGGTTTGGGGTCGCTCGCCGGAGCGCGCGCAGAACTTTGCCGAGCGCATGCAGGCGGAACTTGGCTTGCCGTTCATCCCAGCCGCAAACGTCGAACAGGCCGTCGCTGAAGCCGACATTATCTGTACCGTCACTTCGGCGCCCGAGCCGATCTTGAAGGGCCAATGGGTGCGACCCGCTACGCATTTGAATCTAGTGGGCTCGGGCCATGCCGGTCCCGCGGAAGTGGACAATGATCTCGTCGTCAGATCGCGCTTTATCGCGGACAGCCGCGAAGGCGTGATCGAGCAGGGGTCGGAGTTTCTCCGCGCTAAGAATGCGGGCCTGATTGGCGACGAACACATTGTCGCTGAGATTGGTCAAGTGTTAGCGGGGGAGATCGAAGGGCGACGCTCGCGGGAAGAAATTACGGTGTACAAATCCCTAGGGCATATCGTGCAGGATCTAGCCAGCGCGTGGGCGCTTTATTCTGGGCAAGAGAGTTCCTCCTAGTGCGCGATGGCAAGATAGTTTCCGTATCCAACGACGACCGTCGATGCCACCAAGAGGAATAACGCCAGAAAGAGCAGTCGGAGTGCGGTGGTTCCCGACCCCTTCCATTCTCTTAGGGAAAGGCCCCACAGCGAACTGAAGATGATGATGCTGGCCATGTGCAGCGTCCAACTGGAAAACTTGTAACGGCCCATTTGAGTTTCGCCCATGGTGTAGAAAAAAAACTGAAAGTACCAAGTGGTCCCGGCGAGCGCGCAGAGCAGGTAATTCGTGAGCATCGGAACCCGGCGCTGCGCTTTTGTTTCCGTACACGACGGGACGATGTCCAGGGACGAAACTCCCCTGTTTTTGGAATCGAGCGTTCGAAACACTCGGGTGAAGTACTCGTGCCCGGTGTGGTTACGAAAATTCAGCGCAACACACCAGATGAAATTCGTGGTAAAGCCACCCATCAGGATTACGACCAGCACCGGCAGCCCTTGCCAAAGGGTCGGGGTGCCGTGCTTCAGAGTAAGAAGTTTTATGGGTTCTCCCGCGGCTAATCCATAGGCAAAACACGCGCTCATCACGCCCGAGAGAGTGGCGACGGCGAGTCCCTTCTTGAGGTCGAACTCTGCAATTACTGCTTTTTGCTGCGCCGGAGACATCACCCGTTCCTTAGAAATTCCGGCGAGCCCAGCCATCACAATGCCGATTAAGCAGATGGCAACGCCCAACAGAATCGTTCGGCCCGACGCTGTGCCCAGAACTTCTCCCATAAATTCACCGCGAAAGATCGGAGGAATTAAAGTTCCGAAGGCAGCGCAGAGGCCGAGCACCACAGCCATGCCCAGCGAAAGTCCCAGAAATCTCATGGTGAGGCCGAAGGTGAGGCCGCCGACTCCCCACAGGAGTCCAAACAATATTGTCCAGAAAATCGTGCCGGCTGAGGCCGAAGAGAGTACAGCTTTCAGGTCGCTCGTCAGGAGCAGTGCCAGCACCCAGGGAGCGATGATCCAACTGAAAAATCCACCCGCCAGCCAATAGGTTTCCCACGACCACCGCCTGACCGCGCGATAGGGAACATAAAAGCTGGCGGACGCTAAACCTCCCAACCAGTGAAACACCACGCCCAGCGCGGGATTCGGGGTCATTCCCCTCCTGTGTGAGGATGAGGTTCGGAAGGCAAATGAAAGACCTCTTCCAGAGGCTCCATGGCGCGGTCTGGAAGCGCTCCCCCAGGGTGGACAAAAAAATCAGCCATGTCGCGCTGCCAGTGTTCATTCACCGGACGACTCGCCATGGCGGCGCGGGCACGCTCGAAGTCAGGCGTTTCCAGGTAACCGACTAGCAGTCCGTCGGTGCGCAGAAAAAGGGAGTAGTTGCCCCATCCCGTTTCACGCAAAGCGGCCTGCATTTCCGGCCACACGCGACTGTGGCGTTCCTTATATTCCGCAATGCGCTCGGGTTTTACCTGAAGGACGAAGCACACTCGTTTCATGAAAATCTCTCTATCTGCAAAATGCCTCGGGCAATCCACCATCCACAGGAATAATGTGACCCGTCGTCTTGGCGCTCCGATCGCCGGCGAGCCAGAGGATCGCGTTCGCGCAATCCCGCGGCAATATCGCTTTCCCGGTCAATGTGCGTTGCGCATAGAAGTCGGCCAGTCGTGAGCGCAGATCCTCCGTCGATTCAGTTTCGGAAAATTGTAATTTGTATTTCTCCAGCGATTGGATGACGCGGTCGCGAGGGAACATGGTCGATCCTGCAACCACGGTCGCGGGAGCGATGCCGTTCACCCTTACGTGCGGCGCAAGTTTGACGGCTAGCTCGCGGATGAGGTGATTGAGCGCGCTCTTGCTGACGTCGTAAGCTTCGCTGCCTTGTTTGGGAACCAGCGCATTGGCGGAACTGGTCAGGACCATCGCCGCGGAAAAGCTCTGATCCTCGAATACCCAGGCGGTTTCATTCGCCAGCAGGTAGTTTCCCGTAACGTTGACTCGCAAGGTTTCTGCCCATTGATGTTCGACACTGACGGCTGGATTCGAAACCGGATAAAGAGCGGCGGTGTTTACGATGACATCGATTCCACCAAACGCCAGAAGGGTAGAGGATGTGGCTTGCGCGAGGCTTTCGGAGGAGCCGAGATCGACGATGGTATGAGCCATAAAATCCGCCGAGGCCAAAGTGGCGGCTTCGGCAGCGGCTTCGGCCGCGCCCGGAAGATCCGCATCGGCCACCATGATGTGAGCTCCATTCCGAGCCAGCAGCAGAACCACTTCGCGCCCGATCCCGCTGGCCCCGCCGACTACGAGCGCGATCTTGCGGCTGAACTCCGCTTCGGGCGGCATTCTCTGTAACTTGGCTTCCTCCAAGGCCCAGTACTCGATGCGAAATGCTTCCGAGCGCGGCAATGCCACGTAATTATGAAAGTGCGCGAACATCGACGATTGCTCGGGGTGTCGCGCCTGCGGCAGAGGATGTGGGGCGGGTCCATTCTCCAGAGCGTTTGCGCCGGCCATGACGCGAATCGCATTGATGAAAAACTCGGTGGTGATGCGCGCTTCTTTTTTGTTCTTTCCCAATCCAAACAAACCCAGGCCCGGAATAATCACCACGGAAGGACTGGAATCTCGCAGCTGGGGAGAATCGGAATTCGCATAGGTGCGGTAATACTTTTCATACTCGGCACGATATTCTTGCACTCCTTCTCGAATGCGCGTCTTTAGGAGGTCAACGTCTTCGCGAGCGTGGTCCCAGGGAACGAACATGGGGCATACTCGAGTCCGTAAGAAATGATCGGGACAACTGGTACCGAGTGCCGCGAGTTCCCGCGACCATTTCGATCCCGCGAAAAGCAGAGAATCGTCAGCGTCGCTATAGTGGACTACGACGCGGCGATTCGTCGACGTTGCGCCGCGGAGAGTCGGCAGAATGCGAACGACTACCTGTTTGCGCTCCGCCAGAGCGGGCTGTTCCACTCCCCCAAAGCTCACGGCCTTCGACTGATGCTGGAGAATGAATTCGCCCATTTCGTCGATGGTGTAAACACTATTCAGATAGCAGTCACGCGGCGTCGCACCCCACGTGAATAATCCGTGCCCGCCTAGAATCATTCCCTCGGCTTGCGGATTGCTCTGAATCGCCCGCTCGAGCATGAGAGCGAGCTCGAAGCCCGGACGCTGCCAGGGCAGCCAGATCATTTGCCGATCGAACTTGCGATTGAATTCATCGAGCTTCTGCTTTCCATTTGCGCTGGCGGCGAGCGCGATGGCCCAGTCCGGATGGAGATGGTCGACATGGTCAAAAGGGAGAAACGCGTGCAAGGGGGTGTCGATGGAGGCGGCGACGCGATTCTCGGCAAAGGCGAGCAAGGAATAAAATCGAACCATGTCGTCCTCATGCGCCTCACCGCGATAAATATTTTTGAGTTGCTCCAGTTGATCGAGACGGAGCAGCGCAAATCCCGACTCCTTGATCGACCCGAGATCTCCCCCGCTGCCTTTCACGGCCAAGACGCGAACTAATTCGCCGGTGAGAGGATCGGTTAGTTCGAGCTTCGAACTGGTGTTTCCGCCGCCAAAGTTTGTGATGCGCAGGTCCGCACCCAGGAGGTTGGAGCGGTAACGCAAGAGTCCAACGCCTTCGAGTTGCGCAGCTTCGCCCTCGTTCCACAGATCTTTAAGGTGCGTAAGGCGGGTGATGCCGCGGCTGGTCATTTCAGGCATATGCACACTCGCAATATTGTCGAAAACGCTCCGCCTGATCGTTCCACTTTTCTGTATCGAGCGGATGAAATACTTCGGGAGGAAACGAACTTTCAATGAGGTCTCGGACCTGTTGCAAGGAACTGGCCGCGCCTGTCGCCAGCATTTGCACGCCCACATTGCCCAGCGCAGTCGCCTCGGCGGGCCCGGCCAGAACTTGTAGGCCGGTTGCATTCGCGGTGAATTGATTTAACAAACGGTTTTTCGAACCGCCGCCAATCACGCGGATTCGGAGGATCGACTGGCCGGTGAGGCGCTCCAGTTCGCGCACGACGAGGCTATATTTCAAGGCTAAACTCTCCAAAATTGTGCGCACGAAGGCACCCGGCGTCGAAGGACATGGTTGCTGCGTCTTTGCACAAAAACTCGCGATGGCGGAGGGCATGTCATGCGGAGCAAGAAATGATTCGTCGTCGGGATCCACCAAGTGAGCGAATTCGGTTGCGTGGGAAGCGAGAGCCATCAACGGTTGATAATCGATTTCCTCTCCGCGGGACGACCAAGTTTGGCGGCAGCACTCCAACATCCAGAGTCCCATGACATTCTTCAAAAATCGAGTCGTACCATTCACGCCGCCTTCGTTGGTGAAATTCAGGCGCAGGGACTCTGCGGTGATGAGAGGCGCGTCCAGTTCCACGCCCACGAGCGACCACGTGCCTGAACTCAAGAACGCTGTGCCATCCCGCGCGGAGATTGCCGCGACTGCCGATCCCGTATCGTGCGAAGCAGAAGCGATGACCGGGCAGACGGCAAGAGCCTTGTTGGACGCCAGATTCGGCAACAACTCACCTAACACCGAGGCCGGCTCGACGATTTCCGCCGGCAGATGGCAAGGCAAGTCTAAGGCCGTCAGCAAAGTGGAAGACCAATTGCGCTCCGCTGTGTCCACCATCTGTGTAGTGCTGGCGTTGGTAAATTCGCAGGCCAGTTTACCCGTGAACCAATAATTGAACAGATCTGGAATCGTGACCAGGTGCCTAGCCTGCTTGATTATTTCCGGAGTATTTTTCCGAGCGGCAAACAATTGATAGAGGGTGTTGATGGGCATGAATTGAATGCCCGTGATACGGTAAATCTCGTCGCGAGAAATAATGCGAAAAACTTCTTCCATGATTCCGTTGGTTCTAGCATCACGATAGTGATAGGGAGTCTCGATCAACTCGCCATTTTCCTTCAGCAAGGCGTAATCAACACCCCAGGCATCTACGCCGATGCCATCCAGGTGGTCCTCTGCGATACTTTGGAGCGCGCGCCGCATCTCCTGCCAAAGGGCCTCGACATCCCAACGTAAGGTTCTCGCTGTCTTTAGCGGCTCGTTGGGAAAACGGCTGATCTCTTCCATCGCGAGATTGCCGTTATGCAAACGCGCGATCATCGCACGGCCGCTTTGCGCGCCCAGGTCGTACGCCAGATAATTGCCATCTCCTCTAGGCATAAGACGAGACAGAGCGAGAGTTCCGGGAAGACCGTTCGGCGGTGATCCGTTGCAAATAACCGCACTCGCGGTATGCCTTCATCGGATCTCGCGGCAGCCCTTTCGACTGACGCCATTCTTCGATGGCCGGCCTCACGTCTACGGAAAATGCGTCTTGCAGAATCGATTCGGCGGCGACCAGATCCATTCGCTTCTGAGCCAAAGCAAGCTTCTCGTGATTTACCAGCGCTGCCTTGGATCGCAGTTGCTGCGCCATCACCACGGTTTGAATTGTCGCTTCCAGCTTGTTCTTCAGATTGTGGCTTTGGTCGATCATATAAGCGATTTCCGCCGGCTTTCCACTCTCCCATTCGTATTGCGCGATCTCGTGAAAAATGCGAAATACCTGATAAGGGTCGATCGATCCCAAGGTTAAATCGTCATCGGCATAACGCCGGTCATTGAAATGGAAGCCTCCGAGCCTCTCTTCCGATAAGAGCCACGCGACGATCTGCTCTATGTTTTGTGAGGCGTAGTGATGCCCGGTATCGACTAAGACCTTGGCTTGCTCGCCGGCGACCCGAGCCATGTGTAATGCCATTCCCCAATCCGCGATGTCCGTGTGATAGAACGCAGGCTCGAACGGCTTGTATTCAATCAGCAGTCGCTGCCCGTCGCTCAGTTCCGCGTGCGCGGCTTTCAAATGCCCCTCGAACCACTGTTTGCGCTGACGTATGTTTGCCGTGCCGGGATAATTGGAGCCGTCTGCGAACCACATCGAGATGTCCCGAGAGTGAAGTTGGCGGGCAACCTCGATGCTGTCTTTCGTCTGTTGCAGGGCCCGGTCGCGAACCGATTTGTCGGGATTACCGAACGACCCGAACTTGTAACATTGCTCCTGAAAAAGATTGGGATTGATGGAGCCGGGCAACACTCCGTAGGTTTGAGAGAGACTTTTGATCGTGGCAGTGCTGCCCGTACCCTCGGGAAAATCCCATAAATAGTGCAGCGCCATGCTGGGACAGACGCCAGTCAGCCGATGCACCTGCCCCGCATCACTGAACTTCTCTTCGATCGTTGTGGCCGCTGCCTCTTGAATAAATTTTCCAAAGCGCGTGCCAGTATTCGCGAAACCCCAGGAAGGAATCTCGATACGGAATCGTTCCAGCGCGGCGAAGACTCTTTCCCTAGGTTGTAACTCCATGCCTAGACACCTCTAGACCGCGAGGTTACATGGACGCCAGCTTTCGGTCACGCTCTTTTTTCGAATCAAAGTGCTGGTTTCGCATTGCAATACGCGCCAAACGCTGCTTCGATTCGCGTGCCAGAATTGCGAATCCGGCCCTTTCTGATATATTTGGTCCGCCCATGTGCCCCACTGACCATAGTCGGGATCCCTATCTGGTGAAGTCGATCGTCCATTCCTCGCGACTCCTGGCCGCGTTTCGCTCCCCCGGCGAAGCCTTGCCGCTGCGAGTGATCGCCGCGCGCAGCGGCCTGCCCAAAACCATGGCGTTTCGCCTGCTCTACACGCTGGAGAAGTGCCGCATGGTAGAGAAGATCGGAATCAATCTTTATCAGTCGCGCATTCGGCCGTTCCAGCAAAAAGTTTATCGCCTGGGCTATGCCGCACAAGGAACCGACTATCAATTTTCGCAAGATGTCTCCAAGAGCCTGAAACGGGCTGCGGCTGCGGAAAAAATAGATCTTATCTCGCTCGACAATCGTTACAGCGCGAGGATCGCGCAGCGCAACGCCGACTTGCTCGTGCATGAAAAAGTGGATCTTGCAATCGAATTTCAAACTGACGAGGAGGTGGCGCCCATGGTTGCGGCTAAGTACCGCGAAGCCAATATTCCCATGATCGCGATCGACATACCTCATCCCGGCGCAACTTACTACGGGGCGAATAACTATGAGGCGGGCCTGATTGGTGGACGATACCTCGGACGCTGGGTGAAAGAACACTGGCGCTCTGAAGTGGACGAAATAATTTTGCTCGAGTTAACCCGTGCCGGAAATCTTCCGCGCATGCGTCTAACCGGGATGTTAGTCGGACTCAATCTTGTTCTGCCCCAGGCTAGAAACTGTCGCGTGATTTATTTGGATGGAGACGGAGATCTTGATCGGAGTTTCGAAGTTGTGCGCCGGCATTTACGTTCTTCCAGGGCGCGCCGCCAGGTGGTCGGGGCGATTAATGATCCTAGCGCGTTGGGAGCGTTGCGCGCGTTTGCAGAGATGGGGCGCGGCGAAGACTGCGCGATCATCGGACAAAACGCCTCGCCCGAAGGACGGATGGAGTTGCGCCGACGCAATACGAGGCTGGTCGGTTCCGTGGCATTTTTTCCCGAACGTTATGGCGACGACTTGATCCGTGTCAGTCTGCAGATTTTGAATAACTTCCCCGTGCCACCCGCTGTATTTGTAGAACACAAACTGGTCACTCCCGGAACGGTGGATCATTTTTACCCTAACGATAGCTTGCTGCATCCGGAGACAGTGCAGAGTTCCCCACCGTTCACGGGCGTAAAATAGTCGTCCCAACGGGCTCTAGCCATCTGCGTCAGGCGCAAGTTAGTGGGCACTTACTTCAGCGGAGCTAGTTTCAAGTTTCTAAAATAGGCTTCCGCACCCTCCGTCTGGAATAAAAGTTTTCCCTTGGTCGCATTAAGCTCCGTGGCTTCATTCACGTACTTTCCGTTGACGTAGTATCTTACGTGGTCATGGTCCAGAACCATTTCGAGTAGATTCCATTGGCCACGTGGCTTTTCGACTTCGCCCACCGGATCGCGATAGCCGGTCACGTTCTGCCAAGGTCCTTCACCGAACCTTGGCGACTTCGTGTACTGATTGTCGCCCACCCCCGGTTCGATCTCACTCGCGAAGAGTTGGCCCTTCACCTTGAGGCTTGCGCCCTTGATCAACCAGATGTCGCCGGTACCTCCCTCAATGATCTGGAATTCGAACGATCTCGGCCAAACACCTTTCGGGGGAGCGGGCATTGGGCCCGTGATGTTGTAGAGAATTCCGGTGTCCCTCGCCTTGCCCACTCGGTCCATGTAAGTTTTCTCGCCCCACTTGAACTCGGCGCGCAGGTAATAGTTCTCGTATTCCTTTTGAGTGACAATTCCACCGTAATCGTTTCCGGACACATGAATGACTCCCTTCTCGACGGTGAATACCTTGTCGGGATCCTTATTCCAGCCTTTCGATTGCAACAGAGTGTCGAAGCCGGTGAGATCCTTCCCGTTGAAGAGTTTGATAAGTTTCGCGTGCGGAGGAATATCTTTCGCGGACTGAGCCATACCAGAATTGAGAAGCGCAGCGATGGCTAGAAAGAAGCAGAGAACTAGATTTACTTTGGAAGAGGTCTTTGACGACTGTCTCGTTTTCATGGGCACCTCATAACTATTGTGTCCGGCATCGCCTCGGAGCGACTGGCGAATTGCGTAAATGCGTGGTAATAATACTCCGGCTTGCAGTCCTCTACAAACTGGCAGACTGCGCTTCGCAGAATGACTTAGTAAGTATTGGCGAAACCCGGAGGAGCATCGAATGAATCGCAGAGATTTTCTTGGTACTTCGCTCTCCGCAGGTGCGGCTCTGGCTAGCTCCTCTCTTGCGCTGAACGGGCAGGATACGGTCGATCGGAAGAATCGCGCGGAGGCTCTGCGCACGCCGCGAAAACTGCCGATTGGCGTGTTCAATCCTCCCTTTCGAGGCCTGACACTGGACGCGATGCTCGACAAGTTTTCTGCTCTGGGCGTTGAGGCCGTGGAAATCGGAGCCGGGGGATATACTGCGACACCGCAGTGTCCAGTTGCTGACCTGTTGGCGGATGCCGCGAAAGCGCGCGCTTGGAAAAAAAAATTTGAGGATCGCGGCATGCCGATCATGACGATCAGTTGCCATGCCAACGCACTTCATCCCGAGCCGTCGACAGCCGCAGCCTTCGCGCAACAGTTTCGTCAAGCGATTCAGTTGGCGGGAATGTTGGAAGTGCCCACCGTCGTGAGTTTCTCTGGATGCCCCGGCGGTTCGCCCGCCGATAAAGTTCCGAACTGGATCACCTACAGTTGGCCTCCGGACCACGCGTCAGCACTGGCGTGGCAATGGAAAGAGCGCGTGATTCCTTACTGGCAAGAGACCGCCAGGTTTGCGCGCGAACACGGAGTGCGGCGAATCGCGCTTGAGATGCATCCGAACTTCGTCGTCTATAACCCGCGAACGCTTCTTCAGTTGCGCGAAGCCGTGGGTGAAGAGATCGGCGCGAACTGTGATCTCAGCCATCTCTTCTGGCAGCAATGCAACCCGGTAGAGGTGATCCGATTTCTGGGCAAACAAGGGGCGATCTTTCACGCGCACATGAAAGACACGACCTTCTTTCCGGAAAACGTGGAGCGCTTTGGCGTCTTGAACTTTGATGCCTCTCCTGCGGATCGTGAAGGCTCAGAGTTCTTTCGCGCGGTCGGCTACGGTCACGGAGCCAGCCTTTGGAAAGATATTGTCGCAGCGTATATGGAAATCGGCTACGACGGCATGCTCAGCGTCGAGCACGAAGATCCACTGCTGAGTGGAGAGGTGGGTGTCGCGCGGTCCCTCGCTGTGCTCAAGAATGTACGCGAAGAGCTTCTAGACGACCAGCCGAACCCTGGCAACAGATCTTAAAGCCTCGAAAGGGGCCGCGCGAAGAGTAGCGAGCCAGAACAAGTAGTAGTGCGAGAAACATTTGCTGCACCTGTTCGAGGCAATTCTTGGTGGGAGGATTAAACAAGTGTATAGAGCATCGGCAGAGTTTCTTAGGCGAAGCACTTTCCTAGTTGCGTCGGTTATGACAGTGTTCGCCGGCGTTGCAAGCGCGCAACGGCCGCAAGTCGTTCTAACGCGTCGCGAAAGCACGATTGCCATCGACGGTTATGCTCCCAATATCGTCCGCATCACCCTCAGCCTCCTGAAAGACTCCGCTTTAGCTGGGCCCGGCTTCGGGTTTGTGGCGGCCCCTTCCGTTGGCGATTGGAAACTGCAACAGAACGGGAAAGGTGATGTCTATCGGTCGTCACGCATGGTGGTAACTGTGGGCTCAGAAGTTCCTGGCCACCCCCTGCCGACGCATTTCGATATTGCTAAGTTCTTCAATGGCTCCGCGCCGCCTGTGCACATTACAATCAGCACACCCGAAGGCAAGACCCTTCTGGATATGACGGACTGGGCGATGTCCGTGCCCAATCACAAAGACGGCAATGCCAGTTTGTTAAACGACAGGCGTCCTTCCGATCCTGCGTTCTACCAGGTTGGCGCCACGTTCGTATCTCCCGATGACGAGCACTACTACGGACTAGGTCAGAACCAAGAGGGTTTTCTGGATCATCGTGGCCACACGGTCGAGTGCTGGCATAACTACACGGCGACAGGCGGCCCCACCGTGTGCGTACCTTTCTTGGTGACTAATCATGGGTATGGGCTGATCTGGGACAATCCTTCGAGGACAACCATCCAACCCGGATTCAATGAGCAGACACGGTGGCAATCCGAAGCCGGCGATCGAGTTTCATTCTTCGTGATAGCGGGTGCGAACACGGATGAGATCTACTCTGGTTACCGCCAGCTTACGGGGTCTACTCCGTTAATGCCCAAAGCCGCTTATGGCTACATCCAATGCAAGCAGCGATATTCCACGCAAGAGGAAATGTTGGCCGTTGCCAAAGGCTATCGCGAGCGGCACTTGCCCGCTGACATTCTGGTAGTGGACTGGTTTTATTACACCAAGATGGGCGAGCAGGATTTCGTTAAGGAAAAGTGGCCCGACCCCGCTGCGATGAATCGTCAACTTCACGACATGGGCTTTCAGACGATGATCAGCGTCTGGCCCCGCTTCACAAAAGGCTCGCGCTACTATGATTTCCTGGCTCAGAAAAACTGGTTTATCCACCTGGCAGACGATACCCCCATCGATGGACTGCCGTATGATCGGGCGGGCTCCGACATAGACACCACCAATCCGGACGCGGCGCGTTGGTACTGGGACATGATTCGCGACAACATAGTGAGTAAGGGCTTTGATTCTATCTGGGCGGACGAGACCGAGCCCGATCTGCCCCCGAACGGAGCCTACTTTAGAGTCGGTCCTGGCACTGAATACTTCAATATCTATCCCTTGGTGCACACGGCTGCCATCTATGACGGCTTTCGGCGCGACGTGAAGCACCGTGCACTCATCCTGTCGCGCGACGCCTATCTTGGCGCGCAACGCAACGGAACCATGTTCTGGTCTTCCGACATTTATCCCACTTGGGACACGCTGAAACGCCAGGTTCCCACCGGCCTTGATTTCACCGCGTCGGGCCTTGCCTACTGGACGCAGGATATCGGAGGCTGGCAATATTTACCGAGCCAGCATCACCCCGCGCATCCGCCGCTGATCGATCCTTCCGACGCTCGAGACAATGTGGGAGGGTACGATGATTATCCGGAGCTCTATACACGTTGGTTCGAGTACGCGGCGTTTCTACCCGTGTTCCGCGCCCACGGTAGCCGGAGATACAACGAAGTCTGGTCTTACGGCAAACAGGCGGAGCCGATCCTGGAGAAGTATCTGAAGCTGCGCTATGAACTCCTGCCCTATATCTACTCGCTGGGCTATAACACCTACCAAACCGGGGCTCCTTCCATGCGCGCATTGTTTATGGACTTTCCCAACGATCCGGAGATTTCCGATTTGCGCGATGAGTATATGTTCGGTCCGGCATTTCTTGTCGCCCCGGTAACGGAGCAAGGCGCCACCAGCAGATTGGTTTATCTCCCGGTTGGCACCGATTGGTATAACTACTGGACAAACGAGCGCCTGCAGGGTGGGCAGACGGTCAGAGTCTCGGCGCCCATCGATACTCTTCCGTTGTTTGTTCGCGCGGGATCGATTGTGCCTCTGGGCGAGGCCATCGAGAGCACGAATCAAGTGCAACAGATCGCTAAGGTGCGAGTGTATCCCGGCGCCAATTCCGACTTCACGCTCTACACAGACGACGGGACCACTTACGCTTACGAAAAAGGCGACAGTAGCAAGACTCATCTCCACTGGGACGATGCGGCTCGCAAACTAAGTCACGAGGGAGATCCGGCGTGGAAGAAGCCGGATCAGCAGATTCTAGAAATGATCGGGCACTAACTTCGGGGAGATTTCTCCTCCCGGCAGGTCACAAAGTTGCCTTCTTCGCCAAAGGTCAAGATGCTGCGAAGTGTTCTGTTTCCACTGGCTTGCTTGTTGTTCGCTCTCTTTGGGCTGGCGCCCCCCTCGTCGGCAACTGCGGCAGCTGCTCCGCCTCCTACAGCGAACCCCGATGCAATCTGCCCTAAATGTCATCAAGCCATTTATGAGAGTTATCGGACAACTCCAATGGCGAATGCGAGCGGAGACGCCGGGGAAGGCCTGCTGCCTGGAGAGTTCACTCATCGCGCGTCCGGCGTTCACTACCGTCTTTTCCTGAGAGATGGCCGCCCCTGGCTCAGTTACGAGCGATCCAACGCGCCTGCTGGACTGGATCTGAAGGGCGAGCAAGAGCTTAAGTACTTTGTAGGCTCGGGGCATCGCGGAAGAACCTACCTTTTTGAAAAGCGAGGTTTTTGGTTCGAGAGCCCCGTCAACTGGTATAGCAAGAAGAACGTGTGGGATATGAATCCCAAGTCGATCGAGGCGCGCGAAATGCCCTTCACCTTGAAGATTGACTCGAGCTGCTTGCATTGCCACACGAGCGGAGTACAGCCTGCCTTGCCTGGGGCCAGCAATCATTTCGCTGCCCAACCGTTTCTCTATGGCGGTATCATCTGCGAGGCGTGCCATGGAGATTCTGCAGCTCATCTTGCAAGCGCGGGGAAGATCGCAATTCTCAATCCGGTCAAACTCTCGCCGAGCCGGCGTGACTCAATCTGCCTACAATGCCATCTTGAAGGCGAGACTGCGGTCAATAGGCCAGGGCGTTCCGTAGCGAACTTTATCCCTGGCGAAGAGTTGTCCGACTATGTCACCCACTTCGTACACTCGCTCGAAGTAGGCGCCAACGGAAGAGCCACAAGCCAATGGGAGGCGCTGTTACAGAGCGAATGCAAGAAGAAGAGCGGCGACCAGCTTTCTTGCATCACCTGCCACGACCCCCACAGTTCCCCGGCACCGGCACAGCGGATCAGCTATTACAGGAGTAAATGCCTCAGTTGTCATGGTGAAGGAGCGTTCGCGAGCAAACACCACCCGCGCGAACCCGACTGTGCCTCGTGCCACATGCCGCGAGAGAAAACGGAAAACGTCGCTCACGAACAAGTCACGGATCACCGCATCCAGCGACCTCAGGTGTTTTCGGAGAGACAAGTCAGGAAGGAAGTAGCCGATCTGATTGCCGTCGGTGGCGGTGAGGTCAGCGAAAGAGATCTGGGACTGGCCTACTTCCAATTTGCCCAACGCGGCGATCACAAAGCGGGGCAAGAAGCAATGAAGTTGCTCAAAAGAGCTGAACGCAATCATAGCGCACCGACAGATTCGGATTTGCATACGGCTCTTGGTATTCTCGAGCATCTGTCGGGCGATGCGGAAGGTGCGATGAGCGAGTATCGGGCTGCGCTGCGCGCGGATCCGTTGAGTTCGGTCCCGGCCGGAGACCTGGCGATACTTGAAGCGCGTGCGGGGGACACGCAAGACACAATTGCTTTGTTGGAGCGAGTCTGCGAAAACGACCCGGCAGAAACCACGGCCGGCATCGATTTAGCGGCGGTCGAGTGTACAGTCGGAGATTCGACAGCAGCCGTCAAGACGTTAAGGAACCTACTTGAGTTCTCACCCGATGATGGAAGGGCGCAGGAAATGCTGCGGACAATCGAAAGCCACACCCGGCGCTGCACCCCGTAACTGCCGGCTGAACGAAGTTGCCACCTGGAATTACGGTGCCGCTTGTCCGAGCTGAGCCGCCTTTTTCTTTTCTGCTTCTGCTTCGGCGGACCTGCCAGCTCGCTCCAGAGCGGTCGCAAGGCCTCGGTGGGCCTCGGCAGAAGTTGGGTCGCTCGCAACCGCTTCCTCGTAACGATCGATAGCGTCAGTGATTTGACCCTTCAGCAAAAGATTGCTGCCGGCATTGGCAGCAAAAGTGGCGCGCTGCCTGTTCGTGGCTTGACGAGTTAGCTCCGACGCTAACTTTCGCTCCGAAGCCGCATCTGGACTCAGTCCCTGCTGCGCGAGAATGCCGGCGAGTGTAATATGCGGCCCGGGTTGATCGGGCATCAACTCGATTGCTTTTTTCAAAGCCTCGGATGCTTCCAATAACTTGTTCTGTTGTTTGTAAACACTGCCGAGAGTAGCCCAGCCATCCCCATTCGCAGGACGCAAGCGTAGAGCGCTCCTTAATTCGCCAGCCGCCGCCTCGAAGTTCCCTCTTTGCATTTCCAAAATGCCCAGAGTATAGGGCGGGTCCGGAGAGTTCGGATTCAGGCGCGCCGCCAACTCCAACTCCGAAGCAGCCGCACTGATCTCATCTCTCAGCTTGAGTGCGAGACCAAGATCATAGTGGAGCTCATAGGCGTCGGAGGATAGTTTCAAGCCTGCCCGAAACTCGGCTACTGCATCGTCAAGGTCGCTCTGTTGAAGATATGCGACTCCGAGATTCTGATGCAGAAGGGGATCGCCCCCATTTTTGGCTAGAGCCTTGTGGTAGAGAGGAATCGCATCTTTTGCCCTTCCCGTTTGCACCAATGCCAAGCCGAGATTGGCGAGCGCCTGCGCATTCTCTGGCTCCGCCGCGACGACCTCTTGAAAGAACGGAATGGCTTTTAGCTCTTCGCCACTATTCTGCAGGGCCAGGCCAAGCTGATATTTGGCCTCAAAAGAAGAAGGGTCCAGAAGAATTGCGCGCTGCAAAACGGTAACGGCGTTGGCATTCTCATTGCCGGCAATCAACGCTTTCGCAAGGTCAATCTGAATCACAGCGCTTTGTGGGGAGAGCGCGGCTGCGGTTTTCAACTCTTCGGTCGCTTCCGAAAGCCGCTCTTGCATCATGAGCGCAAGGCCGAGATGCAGGTGAGCCTCGGCAAAGTTCGGACTAAGGCGAACCGCGTCGTTGAATTGGATTACCGCTTCATCCCAGTCCTGCCGTTGGGAGTCGAGCGAACCGAGTGTGTCATGCAGGACGGGATCTTCGGGAGTCGCAAGCAAAGCTCTTTGCGTTTTGGCAATTGCGACGTCGGTTTGCTCGGTGGCGGCGAGCGCTCGAATATAGAAAATAACAGCGCTCGCAGGCAAGGCACCCTCCGCATGTGCTTCGAGAGCTCGAAACGACGCCAACGACTTCTCATGTTCGCCAGACTGCTCGTAGGCGATGGCGAGATTGGTCTGCGAGATGCGGTCGTCCGGCTCGAGTGCTAGTGCGCGCAATAGTTCGCCGATAGCCTTTTGAAAGTCGCCAAGTTGCACCAGCACCGATCCCAAAGCGCTGTGTCCTTCAGCGATGTTCGGCGCCAGGCGGATGACTTGTTCAAACTGCCGCCGGGCCGTTGCAAGGTCTCCTTTCTTTTCCGCGGCGTAGCCCGCGTGAAAGGCTGCATCCGCGGAGCGGAGCCGCTGTTGTGGGTTTTCGTTCGACGCCTGGCTTACGGCTGGAGCAGATAAGAGCAGCACGATGCTGGCGAAACGGCATGTCAGTTGTAGATAGGACAAACGCATACTGGTGAGCGTCACTTTGGCGATTCAAGATGTGGAGCGTTGGCCTCCTGGATTTGTTCTGCCGCTTTGTACTCGCGAGCCGCGTCGTCGCTTCGTCCCAGAGCCCGATAGGCCTGCCCCAGCAGGTAATGAGCCATATAGTTATTGGCATCGATTTGCAGCGCGTGTTCCAGATACAGCTTCGCCATCATCGAGTTTTTCTGCTTGAGCAGAACTTTGCCCAGCAATATATAGGGGGCGTTGGTGTTCGGCTCGAGCAGTATGGCGCGATCCAGAGCCTGCTGAGCGCGGTCGAAGTCGCCCATGCGAATGTACGCGTCTCCCAGACGCTCGTAGACTGCACCGTCGAGAGGATTAAGTTCGCGTTCTTTTTCAAAGTCGGCAATTGCGTCGCGAGCTTGTTCCCGGGCAAGCTCGACTTCGCCAAGAAGAAAATGTGCCTGTGGGAGCACCGGATTGAGCGCAAGGGCTCTGCGGGCTGATTCTTCTGCGAGCGGAATATAGTCGCGACGCAGAAGCATGCGCGCCGCCAGCAGATAAGCCGGCGCAGACTCGGGAGCGAAACCGTACTGCCCGGCGAAGGCTCGGCGCGCGTCGTCATACCGTCGTGTGTCCATGTAGCAAAGGCCAAGCACGTAGTTTGGATCCACATTGGCGCTCGCCACCGAGCGATGTGCCCGCTCGAGCAGCGGAACCGCATCGGCGCATTTTCCTTCGCGAAAAAAGCTCACCCCTTCCATCTGCATGGCGTCCAGGTTGTTCGGATCTTGCTCGACTGCTCTCCCAAAAGCTGCGGCGGCTTCCGCCATCTTTCCTTTCAGGTAGTAGGCCATGCCTCGGAGAGATTCCGCACCGACTAATTCCGGATGCCCCGTCGTTAACGCATCGAGCTTCACTAAAGCTTGATCGAGGTCGCCGTGGTCTAAGAGTTGTTGTATTTGCTGCAGGTCCGCTCCTGAAGTGGGGGATTGGCCCCACAGCGGCAGACCCAGTACCAGCGCGCAAAACAATAAATGTAAGTGCACCATTAAGCCGGAAAAGAACGAATGCTCAGGTTCGCTGATCGCGTGGGCTATGATAATCCTTTTTGAGTCCGCACAAGATACTCGCGCGGAGAAAGTTCGTACCTAATTCGCGGTAGCATTGCTTTAGAGCGCTGCAACTCAGAGCGCAAGACAACCTGTACGACTTTCACTTATGCAGCACCGATTTCGCAAAGTTATCAGCACGGCTGTTCTCGTGGTCACGCTCGCAGAAAGGGCACCGGCCGCCACTCAAAGTGGCTCGGCCATCTTTCCACCGGGTGCAAATCATACCGTCCCGGCTTGGTTTGAAGATGTAGCGGTGAAAGCCGGCATCGATGTATTAAATGTGAATGGCGACGCAGTCTCGAAATATTACATCTTGGAAGCGACCGGCAGCGGAGTCGCCATTTTCGACTACGATAACGACGGCTGGCCCGATATTTTCCTGGTCAATGGCACTTACCTTCAACGCAGCCCCGAATCTCACAAGATAGTCCCCACATTCCCACCTACTAGCCACTTGCTTCATAACAATCGCGACGGAACTTTTACTGACGTTACCGCGAAGGCGGGTCTTGCGGACAGCGGATGGGGGCAAGGTGTCTGCGTGGGAGACTATGACAACGACGGGTATGACGATCTGTATGTTACCTCCTATGGCAAGAATCGCCTTTACCATAACCAGCGTAACGGCACCTTTCGCGAGGTGGCGGAGCAGGCCGGCGTTGCCGGAAGCGGCAAGGAATGGGGCACGGGTTGTGCTTTCATCGATTACGACCGGGATGGCAAGCTCGACCTGGCCGTCGCTAACTATGTGCACTTTGATGTCAAAAGCGTGCCCCCTCCGGGCGACGGCCCCAGTTGCCTGTGGAAGGGGACACCGGTCATGTGCGGCCCGCGCGGCCTTCCCAGCGCGCCCAACTTGCTCTATCACAATCTTGGAAATGGGAAGTTTGAAGACGTAAGTGAAAAAAGTGGCTTCAAAAAGACCTCTGGCCACTATTGCTTCAGCGTCTCTACGCTTGACTACGACGAGGATGGCTGGCCGGACATTTATGTCGCCTGCGACTCTACTCCGGCAATCCTTTACCACAACAACCATGATGGCACTTTCACCGACACGGCGGCGGATGCCGGAGTGGCGTTCAACGAAGACGGTCGCGAGCAGGCCGGCATGGGTTCCACAGTTGCAGACTACGACGGAGACGGGCACCTCGATATCTTCAAGACCAATTTTTCTGAAGATACTTCAACTCTATACCGCAACAACGGCGACAAGACCTTCACCGACGCGACGCTGGCATCCGGACTCGGCATTAATACGCAATATTTGGGATGGGGTGCCATGTTTGTGGACCTGGATAATCACGGGTGGCCTGACTTATTGGTGGTCAACGGCCACGTTTATCCGGAGGTGGATAGCAACAAGCTGGGGTCGACTTATCGAGAGTCGCGAGCTGTCTACAGGAATCTCGGCAACGGCAAATTCGAAGATATCTCCCGCGAATCAGGGCCGGGAGTCGCGCAACCCGCACCCGGCCGCGGCTTGGCTATCGGCGATCTTTGGAACGACGGCCGCATGGAAGCGGTGATCAATAACATCGGCGAGCGTGCGATGCTACTCGTCAATCTGGCGAGGAACCAGAACCATTGGCTGGGAGTTCGATTGATCGGAACGCAATCGAATCGCGACGCCATTGGCGCCCGAGTTACGGTGCGATGTTCAACCCGAAGCTGGGTCGATGAGGTCAGAAGCGGCTCCAGTTACAGCTCGAGTAGCGACTTGCGGCTGCATTTTGGCCTGGGCAAGTGTACTCGGGCGGAATTCATTGAAGTACGTTGGCCTACTGGACGAGAAGAGATGTTTCCGGGAACAAGTTCCGATTTGTTCGTAACTCTCAAAGAAGGCACCGGCCGTCCTCCTAGATAACGAGTCTGAAGCCTGTGGTCACAATTCAGCTTCAGCCACCTGAGTCAGCCCGAGCAAGTCGCTTAGTCGCTCCCCTTCACCTTTCCCGTATAGCTCATTTAGTAACTATGGCACACGTGGACTATTGCATATCGATTAGTGCCGGTCTACGGTTCTATTGCTTCTGGGTGGGATTCTTGCGGCCAGAACCGCGAAGCCCGTGCGACGAACCGAAATGAAGGGTGGAGGAAAGACAATGCATCGAATGCTGAGGACTGGTTCCAGATTGCTGCTGTTAGCTGTCACAGTTGCCATCGGCGGCGGGTCTGTCGCACTTTGGGGCCAAGCTGTTTACGGTTCGATCTACGGGCAGGTGACCGACAGTTCTGGGGCAGCGATCGCCAACGCGACCATCACTGTGACTGACGTTGACAAAGGCACTTCGGTTACGGGAACCAGCAGCTCAATCGGCGAATATTCGATTGCGCACTTGATACCTGACACTTATGACATCACGGTTACTGCTCCCGGCTTCAAGGGCACAGACGTCAAAGGCATTCGAGTATCCGCCGATACTTCGCCAAAGGTCGATCTCAAACTCAACGTAGGTTCGGCGAGCGAAGTGGTAACGGTGACCGGCGAGATTCCTCAGTTGAAAGCGGATCGAGCTGACGTGGGTGCGGTGCTGGATGAGAAAACGGTTTCGGACTTGCCCAATATCGGCCGCAATTTTGCCAGCCTCGAATTGCTGTTACCCGGAACGCAAGTGATGGGTTGGTCGCAAAACAACGCCGAAGACGCGGCCGGCAGTCCCACGGTGCAAATCAATGGTCAGCATTTCTCGGGAGTTTCTTACGAATTGGATGGGGCTGCGAACACCGATCCGATACTTGGACAGATCGTAATCAATCCACCGCTCGATGCCGTGGGCGAGGCGAAAATCTCAACCGCCGCCTACGACGCGCAATTCGGCCAGGCTGTGGCCGGAGTCGTTACTGCTCAAACGAAGTCGGGCACGAATAGCTTTCACGGAGATGTGTTCGATTACCGGCGCACCGACGCGACCGAGGCCAGTAATCCCTTCAGTCAAGTCACGGTCAACCCAATCACGCACCGGCTGATCCCCGCCGCGAAATACAACCAGTTTGGAGCCTCCTTCGGCGGCCCGATCGTGAAGGACAAGGCATTCTTCTTCATCGATTATCAGGGTACTCGGCAAATTCTAGGAGCTACCGCACTGGTGACCGTGCCGACGTTGAATACCCGCAACTCCTGCCTCGCTACCAACAGCACTGGGTGCGATCTAAGTGATTACCTTAAGGCTAGCGGCGCGAACGGGCAGATATATAACCCCCGCCTTGCCGGTGTACCAGCTTTCGCGAACAACTTCATTCCCAAGGCAGATCTTTCCCCCCAGGCCCTGGCACTTCTCGCGCTGCTGCCTGCACCCAACTTCGGTGCGCCGGGAGCGATCTCCAGCAATTACTCCGGCAGCGGCAACGGAAACCTGCACAACGACGAGATCGACTTTCGCATCGACGACCAACTCACCTCGCGCACCCATATCTTCGGCCGCTACAGCTATTTCAACAATGGAACTTCGTCGAACACTGTGTTTGGCAGCGTGTTAGGCGGACAGGGGTTCTCGTCTCCCACCAACAGCTTCGGCGGCTCCGCCACAGGCCGCAATCAGAACGCCGTGATCGGCACTGATATTGCGCTCAACCCAAAACTGCTGACCGACTTTCGGC